>JAABUQ010002526.1_pt1 | contig 35937 bp, 33 predicted proteins | sample 5560001 | NCBI WGS metagenome assembly JAABUQ01 (sample SAMN10711888, study PRJNA513371) | rock metagenome | isolation source: Antarctica rocks | place: Antarctica: Victoria Land, Finger Mt nord | collected 2015-12-18
CCGGCACCCCACCCGCACCCCGGCACCCGCCCCCCGCCGGCACCCGCACCCGCACCCCGGCACCCGCACCCCACCGCCGGCGCCCCCAGGTCGGGGTCGACCCGCGACCGACCCGGGACCGACGCTCAGCCTCCGGGATCGCCCAGGGAGATGCCACCGCCGGCCTCCGGCGATGCGTCACCGAAGGCCACCGCGGCAGCCTTGCGGCCCACGGAGGCGGGCGCGAACCAGCCATAGGTGCCCTGTTCGAGGAGCTGGCGGGCAGCCTCGACGGCGCTGCCGAGGGCGGCCAGGGCCAGCCCGCTTCCGAGTGAGATACGAGCGACCCCCACACCGGCCAGGGCGGCAACCGGCGGGGCGCCTCTGGTGACGAGCACGTTGACGGGCCGATCAAGCTCCGAGACCAGTCGGGCCACGTCGGGGAGGTCGATCACCCCGGGGGCGAACACCACGTCGGCGCCCGCGTCTGCGAAGCGCTGCAGGCGGTCGACGGTGGCGGCCAGATCGGTTGCCCCGTGGAGGTGGCGCTCGGTGCGGGCGGTGAGGACCAGCGGGCAGGAGCCCCCATGGGCCACCTCGGCGGCGGCGGCCACGCGCTCGACGGCCAAGCCGAGGTCGTAGATCGGTTCGTCGGCCTGGCGGGTGAAGTCCTCGACCGAGCAACCCGCCAGCCCGATGGCGGCCGCCCGGGTCACCGTGATGGCGACGCCCGTGGGGTCGCGGGCAAAGGCATCTTCCAGGTCGGCGGACACAGGCAGATGGGTGGCGGCGACCACGGCGGCGGCGTGGCCGAGGGCCTCCTCGGCGGTCGCCGAGCCGTCGAAGCGGCCCAGGGTGGCGGCGAACCCGCCGCTGGTGGTGGCCAGTGCCTGATAGCCGAGGGAGGCCAGGAGGCGGGCCGAACCGGGATCCCACGGGTTGGGGAGCAGCAGAGGCTCCCCGCGCCGGTGGAGAGCCAGGAATGCCTTCGCTCGATCACCGGGAGACGTCACCGGACCAGGGTAGGGGCCGCCCCGGCCCGAATTCTGGTAATAACCCACCATGGCCACCTACATGATCACCGGCGCCACTCGGGGAATCGGTCGTAGTGTCACCGAGGTCCTGGTCCACGACGACCTCATCTTGGTGGGCCGTGACGGCGAAGCCTTGGCGCAGCAATGCGCCCGGCTGCCCTCCGCCCGCCCGTTTGTTGCCGACCTTGCCCAGCCGGACGCTCTGCGCGCCGCCCTGGCCGGCGCGGAGCTGCCCGAGCACCTGGACGGGTTGGTGCACGCCGCGGGGATCAACGTCAATGGCCGGCTGGACGATCTGCGGCCTGAGGACTGGACCCGCCAGCTGGTCGTCAACGTGGTGGCCGTGGCCGAGCTCACTCGCCTCATGATGCCCTCCCTGCGCGCCGCCAGAGGAATCGTGGTGATGGTCAACTCCGGGGCCGGAAGGGCCGTCAAGCGGAGCGGGGGGACGGCTTACGCGGCCAGCAAGCACGCCATGGTGGCCCTGGCCGACGGGCTTCGGATGGAGGAGCCGGAACTGCGGGTGACGAGCATCTTTCCGGGTCGGGTGGCCACCGACATGCAGCGGGAGCTGCGGGCGTTCGAGGGGGGCGAGTACCAGGAGGAGGATTATGTTGACCCCCGCACGCTCGCCCAGGTCATTGCCGGCGTCCTCAGCTTGGCCGACGACGCCACCATCAACGACGTGGCCGTCATGCCTCGAGGTCCGGCAGGCCGAGCAGCCCGGCCAGGCTGAAGCGGAAGCGGCCGTCACCGGCCCGAGAGCCACAGGCCCGAGGCCTCAGGTGGTCAGCTTCTCAGGCTCGGCGTCCTTGCCGGCCCGTTCGGCGGCGTCCACCCGGGCTGCCTCTGCCTCGACCTCTTCGACGGCATCGATGCCGGCTTCGGCCTCGACGGAGAAGCCGATGATGGCCCCCAGCACCAGGGGCAACCCGATCAGGAAGTACCACGTGCCCCACACCAACCCGAGTCCCATGAAGATGGCGCCGAGGCCGATGCCCGCCGGCCACATGCTGGCACTGGGGAAAAAGCCGATCGAGCCCTCGCCGGCCTCCTGGGTGGCCTGGGGATCGTCCTCGGGGCGAAGATGGTTGTGCCGGCGGCGCCACTGCAGGAGCAGGAAGGCACCGAGCATCAGGTAGGCGCAGCCTCCGAACAGCAGCATGACCGATCCGGCGTCCTCGTAGCTGGTGAACCAGTACAGGCCGTAGACGACACCCAGGAACAGCGAGGCGCCGACAATCAACTTCCATTCGAACTTCATCGTCGAGCCTCGGCGGGACGACCCCTGCTCTCGTGGCTCATATGGTGGACGTCGGTGAGCTCGTCGGGATGGTTGGCATCCCAGAGGGGCCGCTCGGAGCGGATGGGGGGTAGGGCCTCGAAGTTGTGCTCCGAGGGGGGCGACGAGCACGCCCATTCGAGGGTCTGGCCGTCCCACGGGTTGTCGCCGGCCACCTCACCCTTGCGGACGCTGCGGAACCCGTTCCACATGGTGGCCAGCACTCCGAGTGAGGTGATGTAGGCGCCGATGGTGGAGAGGAGGTTGAGGAAGTTCCACCCCTCGTTGGCGTCGTAGATGGCGATGCGCCGTTGCATGCCCCGCAGACCGAGATCGTGCTGAGGGAAGAAGGTCAGGTTGATGCCGATGAACAGCAGGACGAAGCTCAGCTTGCCCCAGCCTTCATGCAACTTCCGGCCGGTGAACTTGGGGTACCAGTAGTAGATGGAGGCAAAGAGCCCGAACATCGATCCACCCCACAAGACGTAGTGGAAGTGGGCGACGATGAAGTACGTGTCGTGGACCTGGAAGTCGATCGGGGGCTCGGCCAGCATCACGCCGGTGAACCCGCCGAGCAGGAAGATCACCAAGAAGCCCAGGCAGAAGAGCATGGCGGTGTTCAAGGAGATGGTTCCCCGCCACATGGTGCCGATCCAGTTGAAGAACTTGATGCCCGTGGGTACGGCGATGAGGAGGGACATCCCTGCGAAGAAGGGCAGGAGGACAGCGCCGCTGGTGTACATGTGATGGGCCCACACGCCCATGGACAGACCACCGATCGACAGGGTGGCCGCCACCATTCCCTTGTAGCCGAACACCGGCTTCTTGGCCATGGTGGCGATGACCTCGGTCACCACCCCGAAGTAGGGGAGGACGACGATGTAGACCTCGGGATGGCCGAAGAACCAGAACAGGTGCTGGTAGAGCAGGGGCTGGCCGCCGGCCGGATAGTCGAAGAAGTGGCCCCCCAGGTGACGGTCGACGTAGAGCAGGGAGAGGGCCGAGGTCAGCACGGGGAAGGCCAGGAGGACCAGGAACATGGTCACCATCTGGTTCCACACGAAGATCGGCATCCGGAACATAACCATGCCCGGGGCTCGCAGGCAGAAGATGGTGGTGATCACGTTGATGGCGGTGAAGATCCCCGAGAATCCGGTCAGGGCCACCCCGACCAGCCACATGTCGGCGCCCGGTCCAGGCGAGTGGATGGCATTGGAGAGGGGGACGTAGCCGAACCATCCGAAGTTTGCGGCGCCGTTGTTGGTGAGGAAGCCGCCGGTCATCACCAGGCCGCCGCCCAGGTACAGCCAGTAGGACAGGTTGTTGAACCTGGGGAACGCCATGTCGGGCGCCCCGATCTGCAAGGGGACCACGAAGTTGGCCAGCCCGAAGGCAAAAGGCCCGACGACCACGAACATCATGATCGTGCCGTGGAGGGTGAAGAGCTGGTTGAACACGTCGAGCGACACGAAGTGGTTGTTGGGGACGACGAGCTGGGTCCGCATCAGCTCGGCCAGCACGCCGGAGAAGCAGAAGAAGGCGAAGGCGGTGACCATGTAGTTGAGCCCGATCTGCTTGTGATCGGTGCTGGTGATGAACTTCGTCCAACCGCGGGGCCGGGGCCCGGGGATGACTTCGGTGAGGCGCTCGGTATGAACCGCCGGCTGTTCGGGTCGGTCCTGGATCAGGGTCATCTACGCACCCCTGGCTTGGGTGATGGATCCCGGCGCCTGGCCGGACATCCACGAGTTGAACTGGTCGGCAGGCATGACATCGACCATGAAGCGCATGTAGGCGTGATACGTGCCGCACAGCTGCGTGCACTCACCGATCCACCTGCCCGTCGTGGTGATGTTGAAGTCCACCTTGTTGTCGACGCCGGGAATCAGGTCCCGCTTGAAGAGGAACTCCGGCACATAGAAGCTGTGGTTGACGTCGTCGGCCTGCAAGTTGAGCTGCACGGTTTCGCGGGCCGGGAGATGCAGCACGGGCAGGGCCGCGGTGCTGTTGATGTCCTGCTCGCCGGCGTAGGTGCCCACGTCCTGGTGGCCGTTGGGGTAGGTGAAGCGCCATCCCCACTGGAATCCCTGGACGCCGACCACCAGAGCCGGCGTCTTGGAGAGCCTGTTCTCCTTGTTCTCGGCCCCGTACATGAAGGCGAAGACGATGGCCACCAGCACCAGGGGGATGACGGTGTAGGCCACCTCCAGTGGCAGGTGGTACTGGAACTGGGCGGGCCTGCGGTCGTTGCCCACCCGAACCCGGTCCCGCACGACGCTCCAGGCGATCAGACCGAGGACCAGCAGACCCAGGGGGATGGCGATGAAGTAGGTGAGGTGCCAGAGCTGGATGACGTTTTTCGACTGCTCGGTGACCCCGTGCGGCGACCCGAAGTCGCTGGTGGCCGACAGGCGGGTGGCGAGGGGCATCACTGGCGCAACTCTAGGAAGGTTTGGTGGCCGGCACCAACCCGGCGCGCTGCGGTCCGACGGTGTAGGCGGGGTGGCGGGTCGTCTCCGTTCCGGCGGCGATGATGGCGAAGCGTTCCATGGCCGATCCGGCCAGCACGGCCAGCCCACCAAGGCCACCAAGGAGCCGGTTTCGGCGGCTGACGGCCACCGCGAGCGTCCCCACCGCGGTGGCCGCCCGGGCCCCTTTCGCCAGCCGGCCCGCTCGACCCCGCCGGTAGGGAGCGGCCAGATCGGGGGCAATGGGCTCGCCGGTGGTGATGGTGGCCAGATGGCGATGCATGGCTCGCTCGGCCGCCAGCTCGCTGACCCCGGCTACCACGGTGAGGGCCCGGAGGGCCGACGCGCCGGGCGAAGGCCCCCGCCGGACGGCCACGATCATGGCGGCGACGGCGCCGCCCGACGCGGTGGCGCTGCTGGCGAAGAGCCACGGGAGCTGCCGGCGAGCCTCGTGCCAGGCGGGAACGGCGGTGTCGGCGAGCAACACCGCGGTGTAGGTGCCAAGCGCAGGGGCGAGCACGGCGGCGCCGAACTGGGCGAGGCCGGCCACGGTCCCGAAGCGCCGGCCCGGCCCGGCGCCGGCCCGCCGGGCCCCGGTGGCCGCCGCCCCCAACGCAGAGGACGCCGAGAAGGCCGAGAAGATCCACGTGCCCACGCTCATCGGGGACGTCGGCTTGACCACCCGGAGCATGTGGTGGAATCGGGCCGGTCGGCCCAGGTCGGCGACCAGGAGGCCGCCGCTGACCAGGGACGCGGCGAACGAGGCCAGGTTGAGGTGCCCGGCCAGCTCCTCGTCGTCGAGGGTCCGGGCCCCGGCGGCCATGAGGGCGCTGCCGGCGGCCACGCCACCGGTGAAGAGGTAGGCCGGGATCGGCCACTTCCACGTCGGCGCCTTGAGCACCGGCCGGCCGTAGTAGGAGGTGGGGGTGGCGCGGGGCACCATGGACCGTTCTGCTCCGGGCACGCCTCAGCGGCCGTTCCGGATGGGCCTCGACGCCGGGCCGGTCACGAGCGAATCCGTCCCCACCCGAAGATCCCGGCGGCCACGGCCAGCGTGACCCCGGAGGCGCACGCCGCGCTGCGCCACATGGCAGCCAGGTCTCTGGTGGTCGATACCGGCGCCGGCGGAAGGCCGTAGACCTCGGGGTCGTCGAGGAGCAGGAAGAACGCTCCGCACCCCCCGACCCCGGCCCCTCCCGGGTCGGTGTCGCCATAGAGGCGGGCCTCGCCGACGCCACGCTCGTGGAGGGTCTCGACGCGCTGCGCCGCCAGGTCCCGAAGGTCCTCGATCGGCCCGAAATGGATCGACTCGGTGGGACAGGCCTGGGCGCAGGCCGGAGTCTGCTCGCCCTTGAGCCGGTCGTAACACAGGGTGCATTTCCAAACCCGCCCATCCGAAGGGCGCTGGTCGATGACACCGTAGGGGCACGCGGACACGCAGTAGCCGCAGCCGTTGCAGATGTCGGATTGGACCACGACGGTGGAGAACTCGCTGCGAAACAGCGCCCCGGTCGGACAGACCTCCAGGCATGCCGCCGACGCGCAGTGCTTGCAGACGTCGGAGCTCATCAGCCACGTCATGGCCCCGTCGGCCTTCGGTTTCTCCACGAACGCCACGTGCCGCCAGGTGTCGGCCGACAGCTCGCCGGTGTTGTCATAGGAGGTGGCCAGGAAGTTGAACCCGTCGGCGGGAACGTCGTTCCACTCCTTGCAGGCCACCTCGCAGGCCTTGCAGCCGATGCACACCGAGGTGTCGGTGAAGAACCCCATGGCGCGTCGCTCGGATGTGGCGCCCGGCTCCATGAGGGTCATGGACGGGATGCCTCTCCTGCGGCTTGTTGGGCGGCGGCCAGATGCTCGGCCACCATGATCGGCAGGGCCGGGCCCCGGGGGCGCCGGCCGGCGACCACGTCGCAGGTGGCCACCTTGGATTCGGGGATGTGGACGTTGCCGTCGAGGACCCCGGCCAGAAGGTCGTTGGCCGGGTCACCCGTGGTCAGCCCCCTCCAGCCCCAATGGAAGGGAAGGCCTACCTGATGGATGATCCGATCGCCGAGGCGGAGGGGACGCATCCGCTCCGTGACCAGAACCCGGGCCTCGATGGCGTTGCGAGCGGTGACGATCGTGGCCCACTCCCCGTTGCTCAATCCCCTCTCGGCGGCCAACGCCGGGCTGACCTCACAGAAGAACGCCGGTTGCAGCTCCGCCAGGTAGGCCAGGTTTCGGCTCATGGCCCCCGCGGTGTGGTGCTCGGTGAGGCGGTAGGTGCAGAACACGTAGGGATAGTGCTCGCTCACCGACGGGTTGGAGCGGTTGAGATGGCGGTCGAAGATCTGGCGGGTCGGGCTCGACTGCTGGGCGTAGAGCGGGTTGGGGACCGGCGACTCGTGCGGTTCGTAGTGGACAGGCAGGGGGCCATCAGCCAGGCCATTGGGGGCGTAGAGCCATCCCCGGCCGTCGGATTGCATGACGAAGGGAGCGTCGCCCCCCAAGGCGTGCTCGGCTCGGGCCCCGGGGCCGGGTCGGTAGTCGGGGGCCATGGTGGCCACGAAGTCGGCAACGTCCTCGCCGCTCCAGCGCCCGGCCTCGGCGTCCCACCACAGGTACTTCTTGCGTTCCGACCACGGCCGGCCCTGGGGATCGGCCGATGCCCGGTTGTAGAGGATGCGCCGGTTGGCCGGCCACGCCCAGCCCCATTCGGGCGCCACCAGGGTCTGCTCGAAGCCGGGCTTGCGCCGGGCCGCCTGGTTGACCCCCTCGGCGAAGACGCCGGCATAGATCCAGCACCCGCTGGCCGTCGAGCCGTCGGCCTCGAGGTCGGTGTAGCCCGCCAGCGGCCCGTCGGGACCCCAGCCGTTGATCTCGGCCAGCACCGCCGCCGCTGACGGTTCGTCGATCGGCCCGGCGGTCGGGTAGTCCCACGCCAGGCGCAGGACCGGCTCGTCTCGGGGCTGGCGCGACGAGCTCAGCTTCTCGCGGATGATCCGACCCAGGTGATAGAAGAACCACAGCTCGGAGCGGGTGTCGCCCTCCGGCTCGACGGCCTTGTTGTGCCACTGCAAGAGCCGCTGGGTGTTGGTGAAGGTCCCGTCCTTCTCGGTGTGGGCGGCGGCCGGCATCAAGAAGACCTCGGTGCCGATCTTGGTGGTGGTCAGCTCCCCGGTCTCGATCTCGGGCCCGTCGTGCCAGAACGACGCCGTTTCGATCTCGGAGAAGTCGCGCACCACCAACCAGTCCAGGTTGGCCAGGCCCATGCGTTGCAGCTTGCCGTTGGCGGTGCCCGTCGCCGGGTTCTCGCCCACCACGAAATAGCCCTTCACCGAACCGTCGATCATGCCCATGACGCTTTGGTACGTGGAGTGGTCTCCGCTCAGGCGGGGGAGCCAATCGAAGCCAAAGTCGTTGTCGGCGGTCGCCGCGTCGCCCCAGTAGGCCTTGAGCAGCGACACCACGTACGCGTCCATGTGGGCCCAGAAGCCGGCTTCGGCCCCGTTGTTCTCCAGGTAGGTCGCAAGCGACGTGTCCAACCCGGCGTGGGGCATGGGCAGGTACCCGGGGAGGAGGTCGTAGAGGGTGGGGATGTCGGTCGACCCCTGGATGCTGGCGTGGCCGCGCAGGGCCAGGATGCCACCGCCGGGCCGTCCCATGTTGCCGAGCAGCAGTTGCAGAATGGATGCCGAGCGGATGTACTGCACCCCGACGGTGTGGTGGGTCCAGCCCACCGAGTAGACGAACGCCGAGGTGCGCTCCCGCCCGGAGTTGGCGCAGAGAGCCTCGGCCACCACGGCGAAGTCGGCCCGGCTGACACCGCAGGTGGCCTCCACCATCTCGGGGGTGTAGCGGGCGAAGTGGCGCTTGAGGATCTGAAACACGCAGCGGGGGTGGCGCAGCGTCGGGTCCCGGGCGATCTCGTTGGCACCGCCGGTGCGGGGCCCGCCCGAGCCATGCTGCCTTCCCCGGGCCGCCGGATGCTCCCGTTGGCCGGCCGCCGGCGGGGGGTCGCTGGCGCGGTACTGCCAAGATGCGGTGTCGTAGCTGCGGGTCTCGGGGTCATAGCCGGAGAACAGGCCGTCGAGGTCCTCGGTGTCGACGAAGTCCTCGCTGATGATCGTCGATGCGTTGGTGTAGGCCTCCACATACTCGCGGAACTCCGATCCGGTGGAGAGCACGTGGTTGATCAGGGCACCGAGAAAGGCGATGTCCGAGCCCGCCCGGATGGCCACATGGTGGTCGGCCAAGGCGCTGGTCCGGGTGAAGCGGGGGTCGACGTGGATGATCTTGGCGCCCCGCTTCTTGGCCTCCATGACCCATTGGAAGCCCACCGGGTGGCACTCGGCCATGTTGGAGCCCTGGATCACGATGCAGTCCGAGTTCATCAGGTCCTGCTGGTAGCCGGTGGCCGCGCCCCGACCGAACGATGTCCCCAGACTGGGGACGCTGGCGGAGTGTCATATCCGGGCCTGGTTCTCGACCTGGATCGCCCCCAGCGCCGTGTAGAGCTTCTTCATGAGGTAATTCTCCTCGTTGTCGAGGGTGGCTCCTCCGAGGCTGGCGATGCCCATCGTCCTCCTCAGCCGGCCGTGCTGTGGGTGGTCCTCCTCCCAGGACCGGCCCCGGGTGGAGATGACCCGCTCGGCGATCATGTCCATGGCCCGGTCGAGGTCGATCTCCTCCCACTCCGTGGCGTAGGGCCGGCGGTAGCGGACCGTGGTGATCCGGCCCGAGTCGGTGACCAGTTGCTTGGTGGCCGAGCCCTTCGGGCACAGCCGTCCCCGGGAGATGGGGCTGGCCGGGTCGCCCTCGATCTGGACGATCTGGCCGTCGCGCACGAAGACGTTCTGCCCACAGCCCACCGCGCAGTAGGGGCAGATGGAGCCGACGACGCGGTCCGCCTCCGCAGTGCGGGGGGTGAGGGCGGCCGAGCGCGCCGAGCGCACCGACTGAGCCATGCCCAGGCGGTCACCGCTCGCCGTCTGGCGGACGGCGGGCCACGACGCGATGAGCTTTCGGAATCCCACGCCGACCGTTCTACGCGCCTCGGGGCGGCCGGGGGTGAATCTTCCGCCGCCCGGCTTGCTCAACCCGCTCGCGCCGCGTAGAGCGTGGTCCGCTGCACGAGCGGCCGGCCGAGGGGTTCGACCAGGTCGAAGAAGTCGTCGGGCTCCATGAGTTGGCCGTGGCTGGCTCCCGCGGCGCGCGAGATGTTCTCGTCCATCAAGGTGCCTCCCAGGTCGTTGCAGCCGGCGGCCAGGAGCTGGGGTATGGCCGCCTGGCCGAGCTTGACCCACGAGGCCTGGATGTTGTCGATCCAGCCGTGGTAAGCGATGCGGCCCACGGCGTGCATGAGGATCGCCTCGCGGAAGGTGGGACCGCGCCGGGCCTTGCGTTGCCGGTAGATGGGCGTGGCCATGTGCACGAAGGGGAGGGGCACGAACTCGGTGAACCCGCCGGTCTGGCGCTGCAGGTCTCGGGTCCTCACCAGGTGGCGGGCCCAGTGCCCGGGCCGCTCCACCGTGCCGAACATGATGGTCACGTTGGAGCGGAGCCCGACCTCATGGGCGGTGCGATGGGCGTGCAGCCATTCCTCCGTGTTGACCTTGTCGGGGCAGATCACCGCCCGGATCTCGTCGTCGAGGATCTCCGCCGCGGTACCGGGCAGCGTCGCCAACCCGGCATCTCTCAACCGGGTGAGATAGGAGGCCAGGGGTTCGTCGAGGCGGCGGGCACCCTCGGTGACCTCGAGGGCCGTGAAGCCGTGGATGTGGATGCTCGCCGACGCATTCCGGACCGCTTTGATGACCTCGACGTAGTGGTTCCCGTCGAAGTCGGGATGGATGCCGCCCTGCAGGCACACCTCGCTGGCCCCCCGAGCCTCGGCCTCGACCACCCGGGCGGTGATCTCCTCCATGCCCAACAGGTAGGGAGCGCCGCGCAGGTTGAGGGATAGCGGTCCCTTGGAGAATGCGCAGAATCGGCACTTGAAGGTGCACACGTTGGTGTAGTTGATGTTCCGGTTGATCACGAACGTCACCGCCGGGCCAACCGCCCGGCGCCTCAGATCGTCGGCCACCTCGGCCACCGCCCGGACCTCGGGGCCCCGGGCCGAGAACAAGGTGGTCAGCTCGTGCTCGCCCGCCTCGTGGCCGGCCATCACCCCGTCCAGGACCTCGTTGACCGCACCCCGGTTGCCCTCGGCCCGATGGGGGGGCGGAGCGGCCCCGGCCCGGTGATGGGGAACCCTGTGATGGGGAACCCTGTGATGGGGAACGAGGAGAGGTGGGGCGGCCTCGCCACCTGCGTACCACGACTCGGGGTCGCGCCCCAGGCCCTCGGCGTCGCTGTGGTCGAGCACTGCGAAGCGCATGGCCGGGTCGAGCCACCGCTCGGGGCGCTGGGCGAACTCGGGGTAGATGGTCAGGCGCGGGGCCAGGACGAAACCGGCCGCTTCGCTCACCGCCGCCAGCCGGTCGATGGCCGGCCAGGGTCGCTCGGGGTTGACGTGGTCGGGGGTCACCGGCGAGACCCCACCCCAGTCGTCGATGCCTGCGCCCAGGAGCACCCCGAAGTCGTCGGACAGGTTCGGTGGGGCCTGGAGGTGGATGGACGCCGGCAGGACCGCCCGGGCCGCGGCCACCGTCCAGAGGTAGTCCTGGGCGTCACACGCCGGCCATGCGTGCATGGCCGTATCGGCCTTGGGCAGGAAGTTCTGGACGATCACCTCTTGGACATGGCCCCAGCGGCAGTGCGAGCGAGCGATGGCTTCGAGGGCGGCCAGGCGATCGGCCCGGCTCTCGCCCAGGCCCACCAGGATCCCGGTGGTGAACGGTATGGCCAGGCGTCCGGCGGCCTCGAGCGTCTCCAACCGCCGGGCCGGGTCCTTGTCGGGCGAACCCCGGTGGGCGGCGAGGCCCTCGACCAGGGATTCGACCATCATCCCCTGCGACGCGCTGACCGGTCGCAGCCGGCCCAACTCGGCGGCGGACATGGCCCCGGCGTTGGCGTGGGGAACCATCCCCGTCTGGTCTCGCACGGCGGCCGCCGCCGCCACCAGGTAGTCGACGGTCGAGGCGTAGCCCCGCTCGGCCAGCCACGCCTGGGCGGCCGGGTAGCGCAGCTCGGGGCGTTCGCCCAGGGTGAAGAGGACCTCGTGACAGCCCGCCGCCGCCCCTTGGCGGGCCAGGGTCAGGACCTCATCGATGCTCAGATACGGTGCTGTCACCCGCGCCGGCGGCTGCGCGAAGGTGCAGTAGCCGCAGCGATCCCGGCACAGGTGGGTCAGGGGCACGAACACCTTGGGCGAGAAGGTGATGCGCCGCCCCCACGCCGCCCTGCGCCGGGCTTGGGCCAGCTCCAGCAGGTCACCCAGCGCGGTGGAGGAGTCAACTCCTGACTCGGCTTCGCTCACAGGATGACGTTACGACAAGCGGCCGAGTGGCGGGCCGGCGACGCCGAGGGAGTTGCGTTCGGGGTCCAACTACGGTGAGCGACCGATGACCACTGCCGCTGCGGCCCGGGCCGACGTGGTCGTCGTGGGCGCCGGGGTGATCGGCCTGGCCGTGGCCTGGCAGGTGGCCGCCACCGGCGCCCAGGTCGTGGTCTGCGATCCGGCACCGGGGAGCGGGGCGTCGTGGGCGGCGGCGGGCATGCTGGCCCCGGTGACCGAGGCCCGCGGCGGGGAGCCGGCCCTGACCGCCCTGCGCATGGCCTCGGCCGCCCGCTGGAGCGAGTTTGCCGCCCGGCTGGAGGCGGCTTCAGGTCGAGAGGTCGGGCTGCGCACGGAAGGGACCCTGGTGGCTGCCGTCGACGACGACGACCGCCGCGCCCTCGACGAGCTGGCCGCCGTCCACGCCGGCCTCGGCCTGGCCGGCCAACGGCTCACCGGCGGCGCCGCCAGGGCCCTCGAGCCCCTGCTCCAGCCGCGCCTGCGCGCCGGCCTGTTGGTGCCCGGCGATCATCAGGTCGATCCCCGAGCCGTCCTCGGGGCCCTCCTCGTCGCCGGCGAGTCGCTCGGTGTCGAGGTCCGGACCGCAGCGGTGGAGGCCATCCGCGGCGAGGGCCAGGGGGTGAGCGGGGTCACGCTCGGTGATGGGACGGTGCTCGACGCCCCGGTCGTGGTGGTGGCTGCCGGAGCTCGATCCGGAGGGATCGAGGTCCCCGGACCGGGCGGGCCCGCACCCCTCCGGCCCGTCAAGGGTCAGATCCTGCGCCTCCGCTTCGACCCCGCCGATCCGCCCCTGTCCCACACCGTCCGGGCCCTGGTGCATGGTTGGAGCGTCTACCTGGTGCCCCGGGCCGGGGGGGAACTGGTGATCGGAGCGACCATGGAGGAGCAGGGTTTCGACATCCGCGTCACCGCCGGTGCCGTGGCCGATCTCCTGGGGGCGGCCATCGAGGTCGTTCCCGACGTCGGCGAGCTCGAGCTGGTGGAGTGCACGGCCCGGAGCCGCCCGGCCACCCCCGATGACGGCCCCGTCCTCGGAGCCGGTCCGCGGCCCGGGGTGATCTATGCCACCGGGCATCACCGCAATGGCGTGCTGCTGGCGCCCGTCACCGTCGATGCCGTCCTGGCCGCCCTGGCCGGCGTTCCCCTGCCCGACGTGGCCCGCCCGTTCGGCGCCGAGCGCTTCGGATGACGCAGGATCAGATGATGGAGATCTGGGTCAACGACCAACCTCGTGAGATCGAGGCGGGCACCACCGTCGCCGTCCTGATCGACCTGCTCGGCACCGGACGGCGGGGCATCGCCGTGGCGGTGGGCGCCGAGGTAGTGCCCCGCAGCGCCTGGGAGCGGGCCAAGCTGGCCACCGGCGACCGGGTGGAGATCCTCCGGGCCGTGCAGGGAGGGTGCTGAGATGGACGATCTGGCCACGACTGACGACTTCATCCTGGCCGGCGAGGTCGTCGGGTCACGACTCTTGCTGGGCACGGGTGGCGCACCCAGCATGGCGGTGCTGGAGGAGGCCATCGGGGCATCGGGCACGGCGTTGGTCACCGTGGCCCTGCGCCGGGTCACCCCCGGGGTGTCGGGCTCGGTGCTCGACGTGTGCGAGCGCCGCGGCGTCCGGGTGCTGCCCAACACCGCCGGGTGCCACACGGCGCGCCAAGCGGTGCGCACGGCGGAGATGGCCCGGGAGGCTCTGGAGACCCACTGGGTCAAGTTGGAGGTCATCGCCGACGACCAGACCCTTCTGCCCGAGCCCAGCGAGCTGCTCGACGCCGCCGAGCAGCTCGTCGATCGCGGCTTCGTGGTCCTGCCCTATACCAACGACGACCCGGTCACCGCCGTGCGCCTGGCCGGCCTGGGCTGCGCCGCGGTGATGCCTCTGGGTGCGCCCATCGGGAGCGGGATGGGTATCAGAAATCCCTACAACCTGGCCATGATCCGCGAACGGGTCTCGGTCCCGGTGATCCTCGACGCCGGGGTGGGCACGGCTTCGGATGCCGCGCTGGCCATGGAGCTGGGCTGCGACGCCGTGCTGGTGGCCTCGGCGGTGACCCGGGCCCGCTTCCCGGTGCCGATGGCCGAGGCCATGGGCCTGGCCGTGCGAGCGGGACGCCTGGCCGCCGGCGCCGGGCGCATACCCAGGCGCCTCTATGCCGAGGCGAGCACGTCGCCGATCGGTCTGGCCGACCTTTAGGACGTCACCGGCGGCGGTGGCCACAGGTCCCAGAAGTGGTGGACGGGGCCGTGGCCGTGGCCGATGTCAAGCTGCGCCGATGCCCACAGCGCGCCGGTGAGATAGGCCTTGGCCCCGGCCACGGCCTCGGACCACGTCGCCGCCTGGGGCCGAAGGGCGGCGATGGCCGACGACAGGGTGCATCCTGTCCCGTGGGTGTTCTTGGTGTCGACCCGGGGGGCGGGGAAGGTCCGGAGCGGGCCGTCGCCCACCAGCACGTCGGTGCTGGTCGGGCCGCCCAGATGCCCCCCCTTGAGCAGGACCCTGGTGCGCAGCAAGGTGGCCAGGATCTGGGCCTGCTGGCGCGCCGCGTCGAGGGAGGTGACGGGATCGGTGCCGGCCAGGACGGCGGCCTCGGCCACGTTGGGGGTGATGAGGTCGACGAGAGGGATCAACTCGTGGCGGAGCACCTCGATGGCTCGGGGGTCGAGCAGGCGGTCGCCGGAGGTGGCGACCATGACCGGGTCGAGCACCACGTGGCGGGGCCGCCACCGGCGGAGGGCGGCGGCCACCGCCCCGGCCACCTCGGCGTCGGCCAGCATGCCGATCTTCACGGCATCGACCCGCACGTCGCCGAAGAGGGTGTCGATCTGGGCGATCACGAAGCCGGGGGTGACCCGCTCGACGGCGGTGACGCCGGTGGTCGTCTGGGCCACCAGAGCGGTGACCACACTCATCCCGTAGGCGCCGAGGGCGGAAAACGTCTTCAGGTCGGCCTGCATCCCCGCGCCCCCACTCGGATCGGTCCCGGCGATGGAGAGGAGGTGGGGAATGGCCTCGCCCGTCGGCCTCATCGTCGGCCGCCGGCCACCAGCGCAGCCAGCTCCGCCGCCGCCCCGGCAGGGTCGACCGCCGCACAGATGGCGGAGACGACGGCCACGCCGGCGGCGCCGGCCTCGAGCACCGCGGCGGCATTGGTGGCGTCGATGCCACCGATCCCCACGCACGGCAGGGGAACGGGGAGCCGGGCTGCCACCCGGCAGCTCTCCCCCAGGCCGTCGAGGCCGATCGGCGGCCCGGCGTCGGCCTTGGTCGGCGTGGCCCACACCGGGCCCACTCCCAGATAGTCGACGATGCCCGGTGGCCATGCCGTCAGGGGGGCCATCTCGGCGCTCGTCGCCGACCAGCCGATCAGGTGATCGGGCCCGGCGATGGCTCGGGCCCGATCGGCGGGCAGATCACCCTGGCCGAGATGGGTGCCCTGCGCCCCGGCGGCCAGGGCGACATCGATGCGGTCGTTGACGATGAGAGGTACGCCGCTTGGAGCCAGGATGGCCACCAGCTCCACGGCCAGGTGGTAGAGGTCATGGCCGTCGGCGGCGCCATCGCGGACCTGGACCGCCGTCACGCCCCCCGCCACCGCGGCCCGGACGGTGCCGGCCACGCCCCGGGCTCCACACAGCGTCCGGTCGGTGACCAGGTACAGGCGCAGGTCGATCGGTCTCATGGCTCAGCCATCGGGCTGCGATGATCGCGACAGCATGGCCAGGTGGTCGATGAAGGCCACGGCGAACGATCCCGGCCCGGTGGCGCCCGGAGCGGCGCGTTGGCCGGCGGTGGCGAACACGGCGCTGGCCGCCACCGCGGCGCGCTGGGCATCGTCGTCGACGGCGATGGCTGCGGCCATGACCGCACCGAGAGCGCAGCCCATGCCCGTCACCTGGGTCATCATCGGATGGCCACCGGCCACGGCCACGGTCCGGGTGCCGTCGGTGATGTAGTCCGTTGCCCCACTCACGGCCACCACGCAACCCCGGGCGCAGGCCAGCGCGCCGGCGGCATCGATGGCCTCATCGGAGCCGGCCAGCGAGTCCACCCCCCGGCCGCCGCCACCGGCACCGTCAGCGGCGGAGGTGGCCCCGGCGGCCCGGGCCAGGGCCTGGATCTCCGATCCGTTCCCCCGGATGATCGAAGGCCGGGCATCGAGGAGCTCGACGGCCAGGGCGCTGCGATGGGCCAGGGCGCCCACCGCCACCGGGTCGAGGACCCAGGGCACGTGGTGGGCCCGGGCCGAGGTGGCGGCCAGGCGCATGGCGGCCGCCCGTTCGCCCGACAGCGTCCCCAGGTTGACCAGCACGGCACCGGCCATCGCCGCGAACGGGGCCGCTTCCTCGGTGTTCTCCACCATGGCCGGCGACGCCCCCAGGGCCAGAAGCACATTGGCGGTGAAGCCGGCGACCACGATGTTGGTCAGGCAGTGGACCAGCGGCGGGCGGGCGGCGATGGCCAGCAGAGCTCGGGCCACCCGGGCCTCATCGTCTCGGGGGTCGGCCGGAACGGGCTCGGCCGGCTCGCTGGTCTCGTTCATGGTTCCAGTCCTTCGGCAGGGCGAAGCGGCAAGCTAGCATCGTCACCATGCTCAGGCGCCGGCCATGACCGAAACGCTCTATCGAACACCGGGCGACGCCATGGCGGCACCGCCGGAGAAGCTCGCTTATGTGGCCCTGCTCGATGCCGATGCCATCGCCGTGGTGGATGTCGACCCCGACTCGGGCGACTATGGGACCGTCGTCGGTCAATGGGACCCGCCTCCCCAGGCATCACCCGACGAGTTCCACCACTACGGGTGGAACATCTGCAGTTCGGCGCTGGGCGGCGATCATCAGCACCACGGGGACATGGACCGTCGCTACCTGGTCGTGCCGGGGATCCGCTCGTCGAGGATCTATGTCCTCGACACCGGTGTCGATCCCCGCCATCCCACGCTGGTGCGCACCATCGAGCCCGACGAGGTGATGAGCCAAGGGCATTACAGCCGGCCCCACACCATTCACTGCGGGCCCGACGGGCTCTTCGTGAGCGCCCTGGGTTCTGGTTCAGCCGACGGCAACGACGGTCCCGGGGGGATCTTCACCATGGACCATGACGACTTCGGGGTCACCGGGCCGTGGGAACGAGATCGGGGAAGCCAGTTCTATGCCTACGACTTCTGGTGGCACGTGAACGCCGGGGTGCTCATGGCCTCCGAATGGGCCCCGCCCCGCCTCATCGAGAACGGCCTGGTCCCCGAGGCCCTCCTGGGCCGGGAGTACGGCCACAAGCTGCACTTCTTCGACCTGAAGGAACGTCGCCACATCGCCGAGATCGACCTCGGCGATCAGCACCAGATGGCGCTGGAGGTGCGACCGGCGCACGATCCGACGAAGACCCACGGCTTCCTCGGTGTGGTCGTCGACGTCACCGACCTGTCCTCGTCGATCTGGACCTGGCACAAAGACGGTGACAGCTGGAAGGCCGAGAAGACGATCCACATCCCCGCCGTTCCCCTCGACGCAGCTCTGCTGCCCCCGCTCCTCCAGGGTTTTGCGGCTGTGCCGCCGGTGGTGACCGACATCGACCTGTCGCTCGACGACCGGTTCCTCTACGTCGCCTGCTGGGGCACCGGCGAGCTCCGCCAGTACGACGTGAGCGACCCCTTCTCGCCCCGCCTGAACAGCATCGTGGAGCTCGGCGGCATCTTGCATCGCGCCGAGCATCCCTCGGGCCGGCCCTGGGGTGGCGGGCCCCAGATGATCGAGGTCAGCCGCGACGGACGGCGCGTCTACGGGACCAACTCGCTGTATGGGAGCTGGGATCCCCAGTTCTATCCCGATGGGGTGCCCGGGGCCATGTTCAAGGCGGACGTCGGCGACGACGGAGGCCTGGCGCTCGACCCCGGCTTCCACGTTGAGTTTCCCGGCCACCGCTCCCACCAGATCCGCCTGCAGGGTGGGGACTGCTCGACCGACTCGTTCTGCTTCGTGTAGCCGGGCGCCCCCCCCGGCGATTGCCAGGGGGAGCGGATCTGGCCTATCCTCTTCCTTCGGCCCGCCGATCGGGCCTGTGCTGCCCTGGCTCAACGCAACCGCGCCCAACGGCTGGCCCGAGCCTCCCGTCCCGGCGGGACCGATGATGAGGAACGACGTGCGCACCTTCACCCCCAAACCGAGCGACATCGAACGAGTGTGGTTCGAGGCCGACGCCGATGGCGCCGTGCTGGGCCGGTTGGCCAGCGACGTGGCCACGATCCTGCGGGGCAAGCACAAGGCCATCTTCGCCCCCCACGTCGACACCGGCGACCATGTGATCGTGGTCAACGCCGCCAAGGTGGTCATGACCTCGGACAAGGGTCTGAAGAAGTTGGCCTACCGCCACTCTGGCTATCCGGGCGGGCTGCGGTCCCGCACCTACCAGGACCTCCTCGAAAAGGACCCCGAGGAGCTGGTCCGAAAGGCCGTCAAAGGCATGCTCCCCAAGGGCTCGCTGGGCCGGGCCATGTTGCGCAAGCTCAAGGTGTACGCAGGGCCCACCCATCCTCACCTGGCCCAGCATCCCAAGCCGCTGTCGCTCGACTCCCGGGCCCGGCAGGTTTCCTGACCTTCCCGAAGACTGAGGACCCTCTCTCCGTGCCCAAGCCGCTCACCCAGTCCACCGGTCGCCGCAAGGCCGCCATCGCCCGAGTTCGGTTCCGTCCGGGCACCGGGAAGGTCACGGTGAACAAGCGTTCTATCGAGGACTACTTTCCCTCCGCCACCCACCGCATGATCATCACCGAGCCCCTACGCCTGGCGGAGCGGCTCGAGGACTACGACGTGGACGCCACCATGGATGGCGGCGGGGTGTCCGGTCAGGCCGGAGCCCTTCGTCTGGGCATCGCCCGGGCCCTGATCGAGCTGGACCCTGAACTTCGCACGGCGTTGAAGCGGGCCGGCTTCCTGACCCGTGATGCGCGTGAGAAGGAATCCAAGAAGTACGGCCTCAAGAAGGCCCGCAAGGCCCCTCAGTACTCCAAGCGCTGAGCCTCGGGCCCGCTGAGTCTCAGGCCCAGGGAGACGATCCGATGGTCGCGCCCGAGTCCCGGCGCCCGGTGGCCTGATGTTGCGCTTCGGGACCGACGGGGTTCGAGGGGTCGCCGGCCGCGAGCTCAGCGCCGAGCTGGTGCTGGCCCTCGGTCGGGCCGCCGGGCGGGTGCTCGGCTCGGGAACCTGGTATGTGGGCCGTGACACCCGCCGCTCCGGGCCCATGCTCGTCGCCGCCCTGTCCGCCGGGCTGGCGGCGGAGGGCGCCGACGTGGTCGACCTCGGCGTTCTGCCCACGCCGGCGGTGGCGGCCATGGCCGCCCAGCGCGGGGCTGCTGCGGCCATGGTCTCCGCTTCCCACAACCCCTTCGCCGACAATGGGATCAAGCTGTTCGCCCCCGGTGGCCGCAAGCTCGACGACGCCTGCGAGGAGCGGGTGGAAACCGACTTGACCGACCTGGTTGGCCACCCCGTCCCGGTCGGGACCGGCCGGTCGGGGACGGAGCTCGGCACCCTGCGCTCGCATCCCGACGCCGCCGCCTGGTACCGCGACTGGGTGGTGGGTGTGGCGCTCGACGGGCGCCGCGTCGAGGGGATCCGGGTGGCCGTCGACTGCGGCCATGGGGCGGCCGCCACCGTGGCCCCCGAGATCCTGGCTGCGGCCGGCGCCGAGGTGGTGGCCGTGCTGGGCGACCAGCCCGACGGGTGCAACATCAACCAGGGGTTCGGGTCGACCGATCCCTCCAAGCTGGCCGCCGCCGTGCTGAGCGCGGGGGCCGACGTGGGGCTGGCCTTCGACGGTGACGCCGATCGGCTCATCGCCGTCGACGCCACCGGCCGGGTGGTCGACGGTGACCGGCTCCTGGCCATCTTCGCCACCGATCTTCGCCGCCGGGGTCGCCTGCGTGACGACACCGTGGTGGTCACGGTGATGACCAACCTGGGATTCCACCGGGCCATGGCCGCCCAGGACATCGCCGTGCATCAGACCGGCGTGGGGGATCGCCTGGTCCTGGTTGCGCTCGAAGAGGGCGGATGGTCGCTGGGCGGCGAGCAGTCAGGACACATCATCTTCGCCGACCTGGCCACCACCGGCGACGGTGTCCTGGCCGGTATCAGCCTCCTCGACGCCTTGGTCCGGGAGGGACGGACCCTGGCGGAGTGGGCCGGGGGGATCATGGAGCGGCTTCCCCAGGTGCTGCGCAACGTGACCGTCGGTGACCGGACCGGCCTGGTCGACGCCGCCGCGCTGTGGGCCGAGGTGGCCGCCGTGGAGGCGGAGCTGGCCGGTGCCGGGCGGGTTCTGCTTCGTCCCAGTGGCACCGAACCGCTGGTCCGGGTCATGATCGAGGCCCCCACCGAGGCGTCGGCGTCCGCCGCCGCCGACCGCTTGGAGGCCGCTCTGGTGGCGGCCCTGGGCGCCGGGTAACTCAGGCGGCGGCCGGGGCCTGCGCCTGGCGCTCATCCAACAAGGCCCACCATGCGTCGGCCACCAGCCGGGCCGCCGGGCTGAACGTCTCCGCCGGGGTGCCGAGATCGACCAACGCGCCCACCGTCCAAGCCGCGTGGTCGGTGTCCACGGTGGCGTGATGATCCCAGAACCTGGTCGAGCCGGCATCGAGTCCGAAGTGGCGGCGGAGCCCCTCGGCCTTCGATGCGGCCACCGATGGCGCCTGGGCCTCGTAGGCCAGAAGTCCGGCCAGCGCTGATCCCGGTCCCTCGGCGGCCAGCTTCTGGTAGGTGCCCATCAACGCCTCGGTGGCCATTCCCGGCGAGGTGGGCTGGGCATCCACGGCGGCGGCGAAGGCGTCGAAGAGCTCCAGATGGGGAATCGGATCGCCTTCCTCGTCGGCCAGATTCCCCTCGACCGCGCCTCGGGCGGGGCCGGGTGGAAGGGACGCGGCCACGGTTTGCAGGAAGCCCGGCAACATGGCTTCGAAATGGCGGTACTGCGCGGCATAGCCGGCCAATTCGCCTCCGGTCAGGGCGCCCTCGTCCCATCGGCGGTAGAACGGATGCGTCAGGAGGAGCCGACCTTCCAGAGCTTCGGCGAGGAGAGTTTCGACGGTGACGTTGTCCATGACCGGACCGTAGCCGCTGGCGCCGGGGGCCCGGCTCGGCGGGTCAGCGGCCCGCTCCCCGGCTCACATCCAGGTTGGTCACCTCGCCCCCCGAAACGGCCACGCCACCGGAGCGAGCGGCTTCGGTCGTCGGGCCCGACGCGCCGTCGGCGGGGACGGGATCGGGACTCGGGCTCAGCCCGCCGCTTCGCAGCTTGACCTCTCGCAGCAGAAAGGACAGGCCGAAGGCGACCACGGCCACCGGTACGGCCCAGAGGTAGGCCTGGTCCATGCCGTGGGTGAAGGCGTGGAGGCGACCGGCCGTGGGTCCGAACTGGGTGATGTAGCCCGCCGCGGAGACCTTCTCCTGGGAGATGAGAATGGCCCCGAGCACCGACGCCCCGATGGCCCCGCCCAGCGTTCGGAAGAACGTGACCGCCGAGGTCCCGACTCCCATGTCGGATCGATCGATGGCGTTCTGCACGGCCAGGACGAGGGTCTGCATGAACATGCCGAGTCCGACGCCGACCACGAAGACCATCAAGGAGAAGGCCACGGTGGATGTGGTCACGGTCATCTGGGTCAGAAGACCGGTACCCAGGGCCACGATGGCCGTGCCCAGGACCACGAACGGCTTGTAGTGGCCCCACCTCGAGATCAACCGCCCGGAGGCGATCGATGACAGCAACAGCCCGGCCAGCAGAGGAAGGAGGCGCAGGCCCGACACCGTCGGGCTGACCCCGCGCACGGTCTGGAGGTACTGGGGCAGGAAGATGATGGCCCCGAACATCACCGCCCCAGTGATGAGGCTGAGCGAGGTGGCCACCGCGAACACCTTGTTGGTGAACAGGCGCAGGGGCAGGATCGGCTCGGTGGCCCTCGTCTCCCACCACACGAACCCGGCCACGATGACCCCTCCGGAGATGGCGTAGGCCAAGGCGCCGGGGGAGATGGTCGCCTTCTGCCCGAAGTTCTCCACGCCGACGAGGAGCAGGGACATGCCCACCACCAACAGACCGGCACCGGTCCAATCGATCTGCGCCCGGCGGGGGATGTGGTCGAGGTGGAGAACCTTGTTGATGACCATCAGGGCAATGATGCCGATGGGCAGGTTGACGTAAAAGACCCACCGCCACGAGGCGTAGTCGACCAGGAAGCCCCCGATCAATGGGCCGAGGATGCTCGACGCGCCGAACACGGCGCCGAAGTAGCCCTGGTACCGGCCTCGTTCTCGGGGGGGAATGACATCGCCGACGATGGCCAGGGCCAGCGATATGAGACCGCCGGCGCCCAGGCCCTGCACGGCCCGGAAGGCGATCAGCTCGTACATGTTCTGGCTGAGGCCACACAGCGCGCTGCCGACGAGGAACACCACGATGGCGAACTGGAAGATCCGCTTGCGGCCGAACAGGTCGCTGATCTTGCCGTACAGCGGCGTGGTCACCGTGGAGGTCAGGAGATATGACGTCACCACCCAGCTGTAGAGATCGGTCCGGTGGAAGTCCCGGCTGATGGTGGTCAGCGCCGTCGACACGATGGTCTGGTCGAGGGCGGCGAGCAGGATGCCGAGCATGAGGCCCGACATGACGACCAGGATCTGGCGGTGCGAGTAGGTTCGGGGCACCTCGGTGGTGGTGGCGGTCATGGCCGGGTGGTCTCCTTGGTGGGGGGGCAAGGGCGAGGGGGCGGCGTCAGTCCCGATGCCAGAACGTCGAAGGCGCGAGCGATGGCGGCGGCCGGATCTTCGCTGCCACCCGCCGCGCACCACTGCAGCATGGCCACCTTGCAGGCCGCGAAGGCGGCGGCGGCGACCACGTTGGGGTAGGCATCGAGCGATGCGTCGGTGCCGGTGCGGGTGGCGATCTCGGCCGCCGCCCCGCTCTGGAGCTCCTCGTAATGAGCGGCGATGAGGCCCTTGAGGGTGGGCTCGTTGCGGACCAGGCGCATCCGCCGGAGCAACCGGGCGACGTCAGGCTCGGCGGGGATCAGCTCGCTGACGGCCACCACCCGCATGACCTCGAGGGGATCCTCGGACGCCGGGCGGGCCGCCAACGCCCGGCGCACCCGTTCGGCCTGCCCGGGCAGGCGGGCCAGGATCGCCTCTTCCTTCGAAGAGAAGTAGTTGAAGAATGTCCGGACCGCGACGTCGGCCCGCTCGGTGATGGCCTCGACCGTCACGTGGGCCAGTCCCCGCTCCTCGGCCAGGGTCACCGCCGCCTCGTGCAGGGCCTGGCGGGTGGCCAGCTTCTTGCGCTCCCGGCGACCGGTCGTCTCGGCGGCGCTCGCCGGCGGCCCGGGCGGGGAGCGCAGGGCGGTCATGACGAACAGGCTACCGGTAGATTTGCATACTCGGCAACATTGCCAGAAGAGTAGAGATGCCGACCCAGCAAGAGCGGATGGGGCCGGAGCGGTGACGGGGCGTGAGGCCCGTTACTCTCCCTGACCATGTGCGGCATCGTGGCAGTCCTCGCTCGCCCTTCCCCCCGGGGGGTGCCATCCGCGGCGGCCGTTCTCGAGGATCTGGCCGGCGCCCTGGCCTGCGCCGAGGGGGCCCGGCGAGATCACGGGGTGGACCTGGGCGCCCTGGGGATCGCCGCTGACGCGGTGGAGAACGTCGATGCCATGCTCCGGGGCCCCGCCGGGGCGGGCTGTCTCCTGGGCCAGGGAGGCTCCGCCGTCCAAGCCGTCGCCGACATTGCCGAGCAGGCCGATGCGGTCCTGCGGGGCATCGAGGCCGACCTCGACCAGGGCCGGCTCGAGGTCGACGCCGTCGCCCAAGAGGCGCTCAACGCGGCCCTGGTCCGGCTGAAGGACGGGTGGTGGGCCGTCGGCCGAAATCGCCTGGCCGCAGCCCGGGGCATCGCCGAGCTGGCCGGCGACGACCTGGGGGTCGGCGGACTCGGCGGATCGCTGCTCGATGCCCTGTGGGCCATCCACGTAGCCCTGGCCAGCATCGATCGCCTCGAGGTCCGGGGCCGTGACTCGGCCGGGATCCATCTGCTGGTGCACGGCCACGGCCTTTACCCGTCCGATCCCGTGGTCTCGGTCCTGCTCGGGACCAGGTTGAAGGACCCGCTGTTCACCTCGTTGGCCGTGCGGGTTCCCGAGGGCTGCCTGAGCCTGGTCTACAAGGCGGCCGCCGAGATCGGCGAACTGGGCGACAACGTGCGGACGCTGCGCCGCGCCATCCGCGCCGATCCGCTCCTGGCCATGGCCCTGGCCCGACCGGGATCGACCGTGACGGTGATCGGCCACACCCGCTGGGCCAGCGTGGGGATCATCTCGCAGGCCAATGCCCACCCGATCAACTCCGAGGAGATCGGGGGGTCCCCGTCGCCGTATGTGACCGCCGCCCTCAACGGCGACGTCGACAACCACGCCGCCCTGCGGTTTTCCGAGGCGCTGCGGATCCCCGAGGAGGTCACCACCGATGCCAAGGTGATCCCCGCCCTGGTGTCGCACCGCCTGGCCGAGGGCGTCGCCATGAATGAGGCGTTCGCCTCCAGCGTTGCCCGCTTCGAGGGATCGCTGGCCATCGTGGCCTCCGCCGCCATCGCCCCCGACCGGGTCCACCTGGCGCTGAAGGGTTCGGGCCAGGGCATGTGCATCGGGCTGAGCGAGGATGCGTTCGTGGTCAGCAGCGAGCCTTACGGCCTGGTTGAGGAGACCAGCCGCTACGTGCGCCTCGACGGGGAGACCACCGGTGGCCAGTGCGCCGTGCTCGAGCGCGCCGGGGCCGGCACGCTCGAGGGCATCACCCTGGCTCGCTACGACGGGGCACCACTGACGCTCGGCCCGGGCGACGTCACCACCGCCGAGGTCACGACGCGCGACATCGACCGTTCCGGCTTCCCCCACTTCCTGCTCAAGGAGATCTACGAGGCGCCCAGGTCGTTTCGAAAGACCCTCCGGGGCCGGATCGTCGAGGGTGAGGACGGCAACCTGGTGGCCCGCCTGGGGGCCGACACCCTTCCCCCCGCCTTGGTGGCGGCGTGGACGTCGGGCCGTATCTCCCAGATCCTGATCATCGGACAGGGCACTGCAGCGGTCGCCGGCCACGCCGCCGCCGCCGCGTTTGCCCGCTGCCTGCCGGCCATGGTCGTGCGGGCCCTGCCCGCCACTGAGCTGTCGGGTTTCGGGCTGCGCGACGACATGTCCGACACCTTGGTGGTGGCCATCAGCCAATCGGGGACCACGACCGACACCAATCGCACCGTGGACCTGGTCCGCAACCGCGGGGCCCATGTGCTGGGCGTGGTCAACCGGCGCAACAGCGACCTGGTGGCCAAGTCCCACGGGGTGCTCTACACCTCCGATGGCCGCGACGTGGAGATGAGCGTGGCGTCGACCAAGGCGTTCTACGCTCAGGTGGCCGCCGGCTGGTTGTTGGCTGCCGCCCTGTGCTCGTTGCGGTCGGCCACCGGCGATCCCGGCGACCGGCGAGCCGGCACCCAGGTCGGCTCGGTGCTGGCCGCCCTGCGGGCGCTGCCCGAGGCCATGGAGCACGTCCTGGCCGAGCGGGCCACGGTGGCACGGATCGCCGCTCGGCTGGCCCCGTCCCGGAGGTACTGGGCTGTGGTGGGAAGCGGTCCGGACCGGGTGGCGGCCGCCGAGCTGCGGATCAAGCTCTCCGAGCTGTGCTACAAGGCCATTGCCGCCGATGTCATCGAGGACAAGAAGCACATCGACCTGTCCTCCGAGCCGCTCATCTTGGTGTGTGCCGCCTCGCTGTCGGGTCCCATCGCCGCCGACGTGGCCAAGGAGATCGCCATCTACCGGGCGCACAAGGCGGCTCCGGTGGTCATCGCCGCCCGGAGCCAGGCCGAGCGCTTCGGAGCCGCCCTGGAGGTGATCGCCGTCGATGACGTCGATGCCGATCTGGGCTTTGTCCTCTCGGCCATGGTCGGCCACCTCTTCGGCTATGAGGCGGCCCTGGCCATCGACGCCCAGGCCCTTCCCCTGCGCCAGGCCCGGGCCGCCATCGAGGCGGTCACGGGGAGTGAGCTGACCCACGGCTCCGGCATCTTCGAGGCCCTGGCCTCCGAGGTGGGCCGGGCCGCCCAGCCCTTCGTCGACGGCGTCGGGTCGGGCGCCTACAACGGTTCGCTCGAGGCGTCGACCGCGGTGCGGCTGGTGTCGTTGCTGCGTTTCGGCTCGGGCCTGCTTCCCATCGAGATCTACGAGCTGGAGTCGGGCAAGGTGGGGACCCCGAGCGCGCTGGTGAGCGATCTGCTCTCCGCCCTGACCAGTGGGATCGATGAGCTGACCCGACCCGTCGACACCATCAAGCATCAGGCCAAGACGGTGACCGTGGGGATCTCCCGGAGCGAGGACGACCTGCTCGGGTTGGCCCTGGTCAAACACACCCTCTCGGCCGGCGCCAGTCCCGACCGGCTGGGCTACCGGGCGCTGCGCACCCTCGGGGTCCTCGACCGCGCCGTGGAGGCGGTCACCGGCTACACCCGTTACCGGGTCAGCGGGACCCTCGAGGAACCGGCCACGCTCATCGAGGTGGTCGAACAGGGCGGAACGGCTCTGCAGATCGGGTCCCGCACCCGTAGCGATCCGCGCCTGCGGGGCACGAAGCACCGCGCCGCCGACGAGCGGGAGGTGACCGTGGCTCGGGGACGAAGCGACGGCCGGACCGTGATCATCGTTCCGGAGGTGGAGGCCAACGCCGTGGTGGGCATGACCCTGCTGCACGTGGAGTTCGCCGCCCGGCTCGACCCCGCGGATGCCCGGGCCGTGCTCTTCGGCTACCGGGGCCGCTACTCGGCCCTCTCCGATGCCATCACCGAGACCGAGCCCGTCGTCGACGACGCCGTGCTCGGCCAGATCGCGGTCGTCGATCTGCTGACCGAGCCGGTCTACGTGCTGGCCGAGCGGTGGCGTTCGCCGGAGTCATGAAGCTGGGACCGCCATGATCCCGGTGCTCACCCCCGAGGAGATGGCCGGCGTCGACCGTACCGCCCCCCAGCCACTCGATGTCCTGGTGGCCCGGGCGGGCGCCGCGGTGGCCCGGGCTGCGGCCGTCGTCCTCGGTCCATCGGGCGTCTATGGGGCCCGGGTGGCCGTCATCGCCGGGCCGGGCAACAACGGCGCCGATGGCCGCGACGCGGCCCGCCGGCTGGGCGGGCGGGGAGCCAAGGTCGCGGTCATCGACGCCGCCGAGGTCTCCGCCGGGGCCTTTGTGGCGTCCCCCGACCTGGTCGTCGACGCCGCCTTCGGCACCGGGTTGTCCCGGCCGTGGATGCCACCGGCGGTCGGTGACACGCCCGTGCTCGCCGTCGACATCCCCTCGGGCATCTCGGGCCTGACCGGCGAGGTGATCGGCGGATGCGGCGAAGACGGTGGTTCGGGTGGCTGCCTGGCCGCGGCCCACACCGTGACTCTCGCCGCCCTCAAGCCCGGCCTGCTGCTCGGGGCCGGGGCGGAGGCGTCGGGGAGCATCGAGGTGGCTGACATCGGCCTGGGGGAGGGTGTCGGCCATGCCGCCCACGCCTGGCTGGTCACCGACGCCGACCGTGGCCTCCTGGCCCCCCGACCCCGCGAGGCGAACAAGTGGCAGAGTGCGCTCCACGTCGTCGCCGGCTCTCCGGGCATGCATGGCGCCCCATGGTTGGTCAGTCGGGCCGCCTTGCGAACCGGTGCCGGCTATGTGCGCCTGGCCACCCCCGGCGTCGCCGCCGGTGCTGCCGGTCTGCCTCCCGGCGAGGTGGTCCAGGTCGGCCTTCCCGCCCAGGAATGGGAGCGCGAGGTGCTCGACGGTCTGGAACGTTTCACCTGCCTGGTGGTCGGTCCCGGCCTGGGGGCGAGTGGCCGGGGCCCGGGCGGCGAAACGGGGGCGGCCAGCGCGGTGGGCCGCCTGGTGAGCGGGGCCCCCATTCCCGTCGTGGTCGACGCCGACGGCCTCAACGCCCTCGGCTCGTGGGGCGCCATCGCCCAGGTGGTAGCGGCCCGTGACCGCCCGGTGATCCTCACCCCCCACGCCGGCGAGTTCGCTCGCCTGTCGGGGCGGCCGCTGGGCGCCGATCGCATGGCATCGGTGCGCGACGCGGCCAGGCGCAGCGGCGCCGTGGTCCTGCTCAAGGGTTCGACGACCGTGGTCGCCCACCCCGACGGTCGGGTTCTGCTCAGCGACGCGGGGTCCGCTCGCCTGGCCAGCGCAGGCACCGGCGATGTGCTGTCGGGGATGATCGGTGCCCTCGTCGCTCGCGCCGTGCCCGCCCTGGAGGCCGCCGCCCTCGGGGCCCACATCCACGGCCGGGCCGCCAGCCAGGGTCGCAGCCAGGGCCTGGTGGCCTCGGACCTGCCCGATCTGATCTCGGGGTGGCTCTCGGCGCGTGTCGGCTCCCCTCGGTGAGGACGACCACGACGGTGGGCCGATGGCGCCCGGCGTGGGCCGAGGTCGACCTTGACGCCCTCAGCGCCAACGCCGCCGCCCTGACCCGCCTGGTCGCCCCCTCCCAGCTGTGCGCGGTGGTCAAGGCCGACGGCTACGGGCACGGCGCCGTGCCCGTAGCCCGGGCGGCCCAGCGAGGGGGAGCGACGTGGCTCGGCGTCGCCCTGGTCGAGGAGGGCGTCGAACTCCGCGACGCCGGCGTCAAGGGCCCCGTCCTCATCTTGTCGGAGCCCACCCCTCCGGCCATGGCTGCGGTGGTGGACTGCGACCTCACCCCAACGCTCTACACGCCCGGGGGGATCGATGCTGCCGCCCAAGAGGTCAGGCGGTCGGGCCGCAGCGCCCCCCTGCCCGTCCACGTCAAGGCGGACACCGGGATGCACCGGGTGGGTGCCGATCCCGATGCTGCGGTGGCCCTGGCCATCGAGGTCGCAGCGCGCCCCGAGCTCGAGCTCGACGGTTTCTTCACCCACCTGGCGGTGGCCGACGATGTCGAGGATCCCTACACCGACGAGCAGATGGCCCGCTTCGAGACGGCCTGCGCCCGGCTGAGCGACGCCGGAGTATCCCCCCGATGGTGCCACGCAGCCAACTCCGCCGGCGCCCTGTGGCATCCCCGCACCCGCCTGGACCTGGTCCGCTGCGGGATCAGCCTCTATGGGCTGGCGCCGTGTGAAGCGAGGATGGCGGCTGCCGAGCTTCGGGATCTGCGCCCTGCGCTCAGCCTGCACGCCCGGATCGCCCATGTGCGGTGTCTCGATGCCGGGGAGCGTCTTTCCTACGGCCTGCGGTACCGGCTCGACAGGCCGTCGGTGGTGGCCACGGTGCCCATCGGCTACGCCGACGGGGTACCCCGGAACCTTTCGGCCGCCGGTGCCGAGGTCCTCATCGGGGGGCGGCGGCGCCCGCTGGCGGGAACGGTGACCATGGACCAGATCCTCGTCGACTGCGGCCCCGAGCCGGCTGACCCATCGGATCGCGTCGCCGTCGGTGACGACGTGGTCCTCCTCGGCGCACAGGGCGGCGAGGCCATCGGGGCGTGGGAGTGGGCCGGGCGGGCTGGGACCATCTCCTATGAGATCGTCTGCGGGTTGAGCCCCCGGGTCCCTCGCCACTACCGGGAGATGTGAGGGTGGCGCGTCGCAAGGGTCTGATCGGCCTGGGACTGGCCGGCGCCGCGGTGGCTGCGGGACTGGTCACCGAGCGGGTCCTCGTCCGGGCCCAGCACCGCCGTCCCGATCCGGCCGCCGGCGACGACACCGGCCTGCGTCCCGGAGCCGTCAGAAAGACCCTGACCATGTCCGATGGCGGCCGACTGCTGGTCGTCGAGCAGGGCAGCGGCCCGGCCATCGTCCTGCTCCACGGCATCACCCTGTCGGCCGCCATCTGGCACTACCAGTTGCCTGAACTGGCTGCCGCCGGCTTTCGGGTGGTGGCCTTCGACCTGCGCGGCCACGGAGAGTCGACGGTAGGTTCGCAGGGCCTCACCCTCGACCGGCTGGCCGCCGACCTGGCCGAGGTGCTCGAGGCCCTCGACCTGCGGGCCGCCGTGCTGGTCGGCCATTCCATGGGGGGGATGGTCGCGTTGCGTTACCTCGGCGGCGGCGACGTGGTCGTCGCCGGCCAGGACCGGGTCTCTGCCCTGGCCCTGGTTGCCACCTCTGCCAGCCCGGTGGTGGGCAGCGGGGTGCCCGGGGCCCGAGCAGTGGTGGCCGCCGCCCGTCCGCTGCTGGCCCATGCGGCATGGCTGACCTCCAAGGTTCCCGGGCCCAGCCTGGGCGGCGGCGACGTGTCGTTCCTGCTGACCCGGGCCACCTTCGGGCCCGACGCGTCCACCAGCCAGGTGGCCCTGACCAGGGACGCCACCGCCGCAGTGCCGGCCAAGGTGGCCCTCGGGCTGCTCAGCGAGATCGTCCGCTTCGATGAGGCCGCAGCGCTCGACCGCCTGGACCTGCCCACGACGATCGTGGTGGGCACGAACGACGTCATGACCCCCGTCCGCCACGCCCGGGCCATGGCGGAGGCGATCGCTGGCGCCCAGCTCCTCACCCTCGAGGGATGTGGCCACATGGTCATGCTCGAGCGCCCCGGTGACCTGGACGAGGCCATCGAGAAGCTCGCCGGTCGCATACGTCGCTGAGCCGGAGCTCGTTCTGCGCCTCCGAGCGGCGCTGTCACCTCGCGCCGATAGGCTCGCCTATCATGTCCGAACTGGCCGAACTGCAAGCGGAGGCCGCAGCGTGCACCCGCTGTCCGCTGGCGGCGGGCCGGACCCAGGTGGTCTTCGGGGAGGGCGCCGACGACGCCGACCTCCTCGTCGTCGGTGAGGCCCCAGGCCGCGACGAGGACCGCCAGGGTCGCCCCTTTGTGGGCCGCTCCGGCCAATTGCTCGACCGGCTCCTGCGCCAGGAAGCCGGCGTCGAGCGCAGTGAGATCTACATCGCCAACGTGATCAAGTGCCGCCCACCCGACAACCGCGATCCCCGACCGGTCGAGATCGCCTCCTGTCGCCCGTGGCTCGAGGCCCAGGTCCGCCTCATCTCCCCGCGAGTCGTGCTCACCTTGGGCAACTTCTCGACCAAGCTGCTGCTGGACACGACCGAGGGGATCGCCAAGACCAGGGGCCGGGCTTACCCGTTCGGCGACGGCGGCACGGTGCTCGTCCCCACGTTTCACCCCGCCGCCGCCCTACGCGGCGGCGGCGAGGTCCTGGCCCGGATGCGGGCCGACTTCGTGCGCGCCAAGCGCATGCTGGCCGGCGTGGGCCCATGACCGGCTCCGCCGAGTCCATCGTGGTCGCCTGTGGGGATGTGGCCGCCACCCGGGCTGCCGCCGCCGCATTGGTACCGCATCTTCGGGCTGGTGACGCGTTGTTGCTGATCGGCGATCTGGGCGCCGGCAAGACGGCATTCACCCAGGGCCTGGCCTCCGCCGCCGGGGTCCGCGGCGCGGTGACCAGTCCCACCTTTGCCCTGATGCGGCCCTACCCGACGGACCTCGGTCTCGACCTGCTCCACGTCGATGTCTACCGTCTGGCCACCATCGAGTCGATCGCCAACCTCGGTCTGAGCGAGCTGCTCGAAGATGACGCCTTCGCCGTCATCGAGTGGGGAGAGCGGGCCGCCGCCGTTGTTGGTCCTGACCACCTCGAGATCCGCTTCACCCCGGCCGGCGACGACGGCCGGTTGCTCGAGTTTGCCAGCTCGGCTCCTTCGTGGACCTCGCGGTGGCCGGCTCTGCGCTCGGATCTGGTCGTCGCCCGGCCAGCGGATCCGTTGCCATGCCCGCCATGACCGAGCGCCCGGCGGCGGCCAAGGACCCGATCGTCCTGGCCATCGACACCGCCACCCCCCAGGTCAGTGTGGCCCTGGCCGGCCCCGCCGGCCCCATCGCCGCCCTGGCCGTGGCCGGCGGCCGCCGCCACGGCGAGTTGTTGGTTCCGGCGATCGACACGCTGTGCCAGATGAGCGAGACGTCTCTGGCCCACGTGAGCGTCATCGCCGTCGACGTCGGTCCCGGCCTGTTCACCGGCCTGCGCGTCGGGGTCTCCACCGCCCGCGCCCTGGTGTCGGCTCTGGGTGTCCGAGGGCTGGGCCTGACCAGCCTGGAGATCCTGGCCGGCGCCCACCACCGGGAGAGCCGAAGCGTGGTGGCGGTCATCGACGCCCGGCGCGGCGAGGTGTTCTGGGCCCGCTTCCGCCCCGGACCCGATGGGCTGCGCCCGACGGCCCCGGCGGCCGTGGCCTCGCCCGCCGCCCTGGCCGCCGCCCTGGCCGAAGCCACCCCAGGAGCGTGGGCCGAGCGCGGTGAGCCGGCCCTGGTCGTGGGGGACGGGGCGTTGCGCTACGGGGAGGCGTTGGCCGGCGTGCCCGGCGTCGTCCTCGGAGGCCCCGACGATGCCCATCCCTCCGCCGCCGTGGCCGCCCGCCTGGCCGCCGCCCGACTGTCATCGCTCATCCGGACCGACTGGGCGCCGTGTCCGGAGGGGGGCGGCTCCGATGGCCTGGAGCCGCTGTATCTGCGCGAGCCCGACGTGCGCATCGGCTGGGCCAGCCGGGCACCGGTGCCGGCCAGGCCCCCCCGAGGCGGTGATGGCTGAGTCGTGCGGCCCCCCCGGCCCCATGCCGGGGGAGGGCCAGGGTGAGGCCGACGAGGACATTCTCCCCATCCCTACCGACGACCCCAGCGTCGCTGTGCACATCGTGGCCCTGCGCCGCCGGCATCTTCGGGCGGTCCTGCGGATCGAGGCTCAGGTCTACCCACGGCCCTGGTCACTCCCCCTGTTCATGAGCGAGTTGAACCTGCGCACCTCGCGGGTCTATGTGGCGGCTCGCATCGGCGGGGTGGTCGTGGGCTACGCCGGGATCATGCTGGCCGGCGACGAGGCCCACATCACCACTCTGGCCGTCGATCCGGCGTGGCACCGCCGAAAGATCGCCACCCGGCTTCTGGCCCACCTGGTTCGAGCCACGTTGTCGGAGGGGGCACGGCACCTGACCCTCGAGGTGCGCATGTCCAACCTGGCCGCCCAGGCCCTCTACCGGTGGTTCGGTTTCGAGCCCGCAGGGGTCCGCAAGAACTACTACTCCGAGACCAACGAGGACGCCCTGATCATGTGGGCCTACGATCTCGACACGGCAACGGCAGGCGAGCGCCTGAGCAGCATCGAGGCCGCTGTGCCCGGGCCCACCATCGACGGCACCAGTAGGGCGGCGCCCACAGGCGTCACCGGCGAGGAACCATGAGGATCCTGGCCATCGAGACATCCTGTGACGAGACGGCCGCTGCCGTGGTCGACGACGGCCGCCACATCCGCTCCTCGGTGGTGTCCAGCCAGATCGACCTGCACGCCCGCTTCGGCGGCGTCGTTCCCGAGGTCGCCGGACGGGCCCATGCCTCGATGGTGGTGGCCGTGGTCGAAGAGGCCATGGCCCGGGCCGGTGCCCGGCGCCACGACATCGACGCGGTGGCCGCCACCATCGGTCCGGGCCTCATAGGCTCGCTGCTGGTGGGGACCAGCGCGGCCAAGGGTTACGCCTTGGCCTGGGAGGTTCCCTTCGTGGGCGTCAACCACCTCGAGGGCCACCTCCAGGCCGCCTTCCTGGAAGACCCGGATCTTGTGCTCCCCGCCGTCATCCTCCTGGTCTCGGGGGGCCACACCCTCCTCGTGGGGATGGGAATGGGCGACGACGCTCCCGGCTCCTACCGGCTCCTGGGCCAGACGATCGACGACGCCGCCGGCGAGGCGTTTGACAAGGTGGCCCGCTTTCTCGGTCTGGGATACCCCGGCGGCCCCGCCATCGAGGTCGCCGCTGCCGCCGGCGACCCCCAGGCCATCGCCTTCCCCCGAGGCCTGCAGGGCCAGGGCCTCGACTTCTCCTTCAGCGGCCTGAAGACCAGCGTGGTCACGTGGGTGGCCAAGCACCCCGACGCCTCGAGCGCGGACGTGGCCGCGTCGTTCCAAGAAGCCGTGGTGGACGTGTTGGTGGCCAAGGCCCGGGAGGCGGCGGAGGCCACCGGGGCCCGGGCCATCTGCATCGGCGGCGGGGTGGCGGCAAACACGCTGTTGCGCCACCGGATCACCGAGGCGGCGGCGGCCGACGGCCGGGTGGCCTTCGTGCCCGCCCGGGCCATGTGCACCGACAACGCAGCCATGGTGGGCGCCACCGCGTGGTACCGCCTGGCCCTCGACGGACCCACCCCACTCGACGCCCCCGTGGACCCGGCGCTGCGCCTTCCCCTGGCCCGGTAGGTTCGGCCCCGGGGGGCGCCACCGTGGCCGGGGTGACGCCGATCTCGGCGCTTCAGCGACGGTCCGGTTGAACTAGTCCCGAAGGCTGACTATCCTTAGCACTCGTTCGGTGAGAGTGCTAACGAACCCACCTGAGCATCCGTTCCCAAACGCCAATGGAGGCGCAACACCATGAGTCTGCAGCCGCTCGACGATCGCATCGTCGTCCGCCCCAGCGAGGCCGAGGAGAAGACGGCCTCCGGTCTGGTCATTCCTGACACCGCCAAGGAGAAGCCCCAGCAGGGCGAGGTCCTTGCTGTTGGCCCCGGCCGCCGGGCCGAGAGCACCGGCGAGCTGATCAAGCTCGACATCGCCGTGGGCGACAAGGTCGTCTACTCCAAGTACGGCGGCACCGAGTACAGCCTCGACGGTGAGGACGTGCTGATCCTTACCAGCCGTGACGTCCTGGCCAAGGTAGGTAAGTAGTGGCCAAGCAACTCAGGTTCGACGAAAGCGCCCGGCGCGGCCTGGAGGCCGGCGTCAACAAGCTGGCCGACGCGGTCAAGGTCACCCTCGGGCCCAAGGGCCGCAACGTGGTCATCGAAAAGAAGTTCGGGGCCCCGACCATCACCAACGACGGCGTGACCATCGCGCGTGAGGTCGAGCTCGACGATCCCTTCGAGAACATGGGCGCCCAGCTCGTCAAGGAGGTGGCCACCAAGACCAACGACGTGGCCGGCGACGGGACCACCACCGCCACCGTGCTGGCCCAGGCCCTGGTACGTGAGGGTCTGCGCAATGTGGCCGCCGGGGCCAGCCCGACGGCTCTCAAGCGGGGCATCGAAAAGGCCGTGGCTGCGGCCGTGGCCGACATCGCCGCCCTGTCCCGGGAGATCGACGACAAGAGCGAGATCTCCCAGGTGGCGTCCATCTCGGCCGCCGATCCGTCGGTGGGCGATGTCATCGCCGACGCCATTGACAAGGTGGGCAAGGACGGCGTGGTCACCGTCGAGGAGTCGCAGACCTTCGGGCTCGAGCTCGAGTTCACCGAGGGCATGCAGTTCGACAAGGGCTATCTCTCCCCGTACTTCGTGACCGACCAGGAGCGCCAGGAGGCCGTCCTCGACGACCCCTACATCCTGATCGTCAACAGCAAGGTCAGTGCCGTCCACGACCTGGTGCCCGTCCTCGAAAAGGTCATGCAGTCTTCCAAGTCACTGCTGATCATCGCCGAGGACATCGAAGGCGAGGCCCTGGCCACCTTGGTGGTCAACAAGATCCGGGGGACGTTCACCTCCGTATCGGTCAAGGCCCCCGGCTTCGGGGAGCGCCGCAAGGCCATGCTGGCCGACATCGCCGCCCTCACCGGCGGTCAGGTCATCTCCGAGGAGGTGGGGCTCAAGCTCGAGAACACCACCCTCGACCTGCTCGGTTCGGCCCGCAAGGTCGTCATCGACAAGGACAGCACGACCATCGTCGACGGTGCCGGGGATCCGGCGGACGTCAAGGGTCGGATCTCCCAGCTC
>JAABUQ010002527.1_pt1 | contig 35925 bp, 36 predicted proteins | sample 5560001 | NCBI WGS metagenome assembly JAABUQ01 (sample SAMN10711888, study PRJNA513371) | rock metagenome | isolation source: Antarctica rocks | place: Antarctica: Victoria Land, Finger Mt nord | collected 2015-12-18
TACGACGCCATTGTCGACCATTGCTGCCACGCCTGGAATAAGCTCGCCGATCAGCCCCGGCGGGTCATGTCCATCGGCCTGCGAGACTGGGCGCAGCGGTCGTGATCAGGGAGCCGTGGTATTAGTCCTGCAGAGACACAGTTGTGAGTTGAATTATTAAACAGAAACATTCACGCTAGCGCTTATTGATTAATCGCGATTGTATTCACGGTTTAACGCAGGCGAGATGATGTCATACATGGCGGGCGTCGCGAAAGCAGACGCAGCAAGCACAGACGCGGCCGATGGAGTCTGGATCAATTTAACAGCCAATGACGACACGAGCGTGGGTCCACTGTCGGTAACTAGCGTGATTTGACTGGGACTTTCGGAAGCGCAACATTAAACGGTAATGCTGCCAACGGTGTTTGGTATTCGCCTGGAAGCGCATTCAATTACTTGAGCGTCGGCGAGATGGCGACCGATACCTTCAACTATACCGTCACAGATGCTCAAGGGGACACCTCAAGCTCGCAAGTCACGGTCACAATCACGGGCGTCAACTTGGCCCCGGTGGCGGTTTCCGACGTCGCGGCCACGACCGCTCAGCAATCCGTCTCGATCAACCTGCTTGCCGACGACACCGACCCCAACAAGGACGACACGCTTTCGGTGGCGTCGATGAATTTGACCGGCATGTTGGGTTCGGTGACGCCCGTCGCCGGCTCGCCCGGCACGGTCCTCTACTCGCCCGGCAGCGCGTTCAACTACCTCAGCGTCGGCGAGACGGCGACCGACCGCTTCAGCTACACCGTCTCCGACGGTCACGGCGGCACCGCGACGGCGACGGCGACGGTGACAGTGGCGGGTGCGAATCTGCCGCCGGTCGCGAACCCCGATAGGGCGGCAACCGACGCGCAGCACGGTGTCTGGGTCAATCTCACCAGCAACGACACCGATCCGAACCGGCACGACGTGCTCGCCGTCACCGCGGTCGGCCTGACCGGCACGAAGGGCAGTGCGGCCCTGGTCACGGGTTCCACCAACGGCGTCTGGTACACGCCTGGGGCAGCGTTCAATTACCTCAGCGTGGGCGAGACCGCGACCGACACGTTCACCTACACGATCTCCGACGGGCATGGCGGGACCGCTACGTCCACCGCGACGGTCACAGTGACGGGCGTCAACTTGCCGCCGGTGGCGAACCCGGATACCGCGGCGACGGACGCGCAGCATGGCGTCTTGATCGACCTTGCCGCCAAAGACACCGATCCTAACCGCGACGACACGCTTTCGGTGGCGTCGGTGAACCTGGCTGGCACGCTGGGCACGGTGACGCTCGTCGCCGGCTCGCCCGGCACGGTGCTCTACTCGCCTGGCGCCGCGTTCAATTACCTCAGCGTCGGCGAGACCGCGACGGATCGCTTCGGCTACACCGTCTCCGACGGTCACGGCGGGACGGCCACGTCGTCCGCCACCGTCACCGTGACCGGGGTGAACCTGCCGCCCGTTGCGACGCCGGACGCGGCGGCGACCGACGCGCAGCACGGCCTCTGGCTCAACCTGACCGCCAACGATACGGACCCGAACCGTCACGATACGCTGGCAGTGTCGGCGGTGGAGGTGTCCTCCACCGACGGCAGCGTGACGAGCAACCCGAACGCGACGAACGGCGTGTGGTATTCCCCGAACGGCGCGTTCAACTACCTCAGCGTGGGCGAGACCGCGACCGACACGTTCACCTACACGATCTCCGACGGACACGGCGGCACCGCGAGCGCGCCGGTGACCATTACGGTAACGGGCGTCAATCTGCCGCCAGTGGCGAACCCGGATACCGCGGCCACGGACGCGCAGCACGGCGTCTCGATCAACCTTACCGCCAACGACACCGATCCGAACAAGGACGACACGCTTTCGGTGGCGTCGGTGAACCTGGCCGACACGCTGGGCACAGTGACGCTCGTCGCCGGTTCGCCCGGCACGGTGTTCTACTCGCCTGGCGCCGCGTTCAATTACCTCAGCGTCGGCGAGACCGCGACGGATCGCTTCAGCTACACCGTCTCCGACGGTCACGGCGGCACGGCGACGTCGTCCGCCACGGTGACCGTGACCGGGGTGAACCTGGCACCGGTGGCAACGCCGAACACGGCCGCGACCGACGCGCAGCACGGCCTCTGGCTCAACCTGACCGCCAACGATACGGACCCGAACCGTCACGATACGCTGGCAGTGTCGGCGGTGGAGGTGTCCTCCACCGACGGCAGCGTGACGAGCAACCCGAACGCGACGAACGGCGTGTGGTACGCCCCGAACGGCGCGTTCAACTACCTCAGCGTGGGCGAGACCGCGACGGATACGTTCACCTACACGATCTCCGACGGACACGGCGGCACCGCGAGCGCGCCGGTGACCGTCACGGTGACAGGCGTAAACCTACCTCCGGTCGCGGCTGCCGGCACGGCGGCAACGGACGCGCAGCATGGTGTCTCGATCGATCTGACCGCCGACGTGAGCGATCCGAACCGCGACGACACGCTTTCGATCACGTCGGTGAACCAGACCGGCACGCTCGGGAGTGTAACACTGAACCCCGCGGCGCCGGACGGCGTGCTGTACTCGCCGGGGTCGGCGTTCAACTATCTCAGCGTCGGCGAGACCGCCACCGATCGTTTCAGCTACACGGTGTCGGATAACAGCGGTGCCACAGCCACGTCCACGGTAACGGTGACGGTCACGGGCATGAACCTGCCGCCGGTCGCGACGCCCTACGTCGGCACCACCGATGCGGATCACGGCGTGTGGCTGAACTTGGGTGCGAACGTCAGTGATCCGAACCGGCATGACGTCGTATCGATCACCTCGCTCTACCTCGACGGGACAAAGGGCACGGTGACGCTCAACCCCGGTGCTAACACCGGTGTATGGTACTCGCCGGGCGTGGCCTTCCAGGGCCTCGCCGCGGGGCAGAGCGGGACCGACAGCTTCACCTACACGGTCTCGGACGGACATGGCGGGACCACGACCGGCACCGCGAGCGTCATCGTCACCGCTTCGGGTAGCAACGTGGTGCCCGGCCGCGCCTTCTATGTTGCGACAAACGGCAACGACAGCTGGTCGGGACGCCTCGCGCAGCCGAACGCTGCGGGCACGGACGGCCCTTTCGCCACGCTCACCGCGGCGCGCAATGCCATGGAAGCCGATCTCACCACCCAGACAAGCTATGTCGAGGGAGGCAATTACTATCTGAGCGCACCGCTCAATCTTACCCTCAAGGATAGCGGCCAGACCTGGAGCGCCCTTCGATAGCCACGCCGTCAACATTCACGCCGGCACCGCGCTGACCGGGTGGACCAATCACGGCAACGGAATTTGGACCATCCAACCCCCGGCCGGCGCGATGACGCAGGGCGGCGCGATCAACACGCTGTACGTGAACGGCGTCGCCCAGATCGACTCCCGCTTTCCAGACGCCGTGCCGGGCGTCGCGGGGAGCGGCTGGCTTACCGCTTCGGCCAGCCTGCCGGGGGAAAACACTTATAGCCAGTTCCAGTTCGCGCCGGGCAGCATCCCTCAGTTCGCCAGCACGGCGGGACTGTACGCCGTCGTGTTTTCGCAGAATGGCTGGAGCGACATCGCCACTCCGGTCGCGTCGATCGACTACGCGACGAACCAGATCACGCTCGCCAGCGCCAGCCCCTACACGATCGGGGCGGGGAGCCGGTTCTACCTCTACAATGCCGCCGGCCAAGTCAGCATGCCGGGCGAGTACTCGTACGATCCCACCGGCAATCTGCTGACCTACCAGGCGCCTGCCGGCTTCGACGGCACCGGCGCCATCGCCGGAACGCAGCCGTTGGCGATCGGCATCTACGGCGCGCACAACGTGACCTTGTCGGGGCTGACGATCGGCGACGCTCAGAGCAACGGCTATGGCGTGCAGATTTCCGGCTCGTCGAACGTCACCGTCAAGGACAGCAAGATCGAGGGCGCCGGCACCGGCATCCTCGTCGACAGTGGCAGCAGCGGTGTCCACCTCCTCAATAATGAACTCCTGAACCTGAACTCGTACGGGATCCTGATCGCTTCCAGCGCGAACACGATCACCGCCGACGGCAACTACATCCACGACGTCGGTACGCTCACATCGGGAAGCGGCATCTGGTTCACCGGCTCCTCGAACGACGTGTTCTCGAATAACCTGATCGAGGACGTCGCGAAAATCGGCATCGGCGGCGGCTCGGTCCTGGGCAGGAGCGACGCGTCCTACAACGACATCATCACGCTCAACAAGATCATCGGCGCGAACCAGCAGACCGCTGATGCCGGTGGCATCTACATCATCGGCCGGCAGCAGGATTCCACCGGCGACACCATCTCCTACAACACCGTCTCCGGCACCTCGTCCTTGCCGCCCGGATCGCCGAACGCGCCGTCCGCCGGCATCGGCGCCGGCATCTATCTCGACGATTTCGCCAGCGGCGTGACGGTCCACGGCAACCTGCTGCAAGGCAACGTCGACGGCGTCCGCGTGCATCTCGGGTCGGACAACACGATCGACCATAACGTCATCACCGGCTCCGTGGTCAGCGCGCTCATCCTGGACGGGGCCAACAAGACCGGGATCATCGCGCTGCAGCCGCCGTCCGGAAACGCGTTCGACAGCAACACCGCCTATCTCGATCAGCCCGGCTCGATCGCGCTCATCGTCGATGCGCTGGCGGGCGCCAGTTGGTCGGGGGAAATCTACGGCGGCCCGGCGGTCGGGGCGCAGCCGTTCAACGTCGATCTCTCCGGCGGCACGGCCCGCGATACGTTCGCGCAATGGCAATCGCTCGGCTTCGACACGACGTCGCTGGCGCCCTCGGCGGCCATGACCCTCGCGGCGGCGCTGGCCAACTTGCCGTCGCATTTGAAGAGGCCGTGACAGGCGGGACTAAACGCTTGCCGCCTGGCGCTCGGTGAGCGCGGGAAAGGCGGTCCCGGCCGTCCAGGCGACGCGGCCCGGCGTGCCGCAGGCGGGGCAGGCCGGGCGCCAAGCCGCGAGCTGCGTGCCGCAGGCTTCGCACCGCCACACCGGATCGGGCGGGGCGTTCGCGGCCCGGCGCAGCGCGTCCCGCTGGGCCGTCCTGTGCTGCTCGTCGTCGCCTTCGGCCGCCGCGATGTCGGCAAGCAGGGTCCACAGCCGGCGCTGATCGAAGCCGGCGTCGCGCGCGAGCTCGGCGTGCCGGCGCGCCTCCCCGGTCAGGCCGGCCTGCAGCGAGGCGCGCGCGACGGCGAGATGGCTTTCCGGATGATCGGGGTTCTCCTGCGCGAGGCGCTCGGCCTCGTGCACGCGGTCCATTGCCGCGGGCAGCGGCTCCCAGACGAACGCCGCGAGATCCGGATGCGGGGCGCGGGCCCAAGTCCGCCGGATAACGTCCAGTGCGCGGTCGGAGCGCCCCATCTGACGCAGGCGGCGGCCGTAGGCGAGGGCGGCGGGCGTGAGTGTCGGGTCCTCCTCCCAGGCCTGCTTGGCCAGGCGCAGGGCGCGCGCGGCGTCCGGTTCGGCGTCGGCGGCGGCGGCGGCGAGGGCGGCCTTCGGCTGGTCGGCGTCGGACAGGGCCAGCGCCTCGGACCACGCGCCGGTGCGCGTCGCCAGCACCCGCCGCTCGGCGCGCAGCCAGGCGGCCCCGGGATGCGCCTGTTCCGCCCGGCGGGCCAGCGCCGCCGCCTCGGTCCAGTCCTGCCGGGCGATGGCCTGCCGCAGCAGCCCTTGCAGTCCGAGGAACGCCGCCTGCGGTTGATCCGCCAGGACCTTGTAGGCTGCCTCGGCCTCGCCCTCTTGACCCGCGAGGCGGCCGGCTTCGGCGGCCAGCAGCAGGGTTTGCGGCGTGTCGCCGAGCAGCTTGCGCGACCGTGCCGCCTCGCGCCGCGCCCCGCCCGGCTCGCCCGCGCCGAGTGCCAGCAAGGTCCGGGTGATGGCCAGGTCGCCCTGCCGCCGCCGCCGCTCGAGCCGCCAGCGGCGCGTGGTGCGCGGCGACGCGAGCAGCGCCCCGACCAGCCGCACGACGAGGTACAGGATGAGGAACAGCACCAGCAGCCCGAGCGCGGTGACGGAGGCGCGGGCCTCGTAGGCGTAGCCGCCGATCTCGGCGCTCACCGTGCCCGGCAGGCCGGCGAGCGCCCAGGCGATCGCGAGGACGATCGCCGCCGCGATCAGGATGCCGATGACCCGGAGCATCAGGCGCGGGCGGCCAAGGTGGCGAGCGCCGCCCGGGCGTCGAGCAGAGATTTGGCTTGCGCCGTCCACTCCGCCATCGCCTGCGCAGCGGGTCCGGACAAGCCGTCGAGGGCGGCTACCGCGCCGGCCAGATCCCCGGCCCCGAGCGCGCCGCGCGCCCGGGCGATGACGCCGGCGGCCGGATCGCCGACGACGACCCGGTCGCCCTCGCGCACGGTCACCAGGTCCTGCGCGCGGGTCCAGACGCGATCCAGGAACGGCCGGCCCTCGGTGGGCGGACGGCTGGCGTCCTCGGCCGCCCGGGCGGCCGCGGGGAAGGCAAGGCGCAGGCCCGCTTCGGTCGGCGGCTTGGCCTGCGCGTAGCGGGCAAGCGGCGGCGGCGCGCCGGGGATGTCGCCCAGCGGCTGCCCGGCGTCGAGTGCGGCTTGCGCGGCCTGGATGCGGCCGATCCGGGCCGCCTTGTCGGCCAGGCCGGAGACTTGGCCCGCCTGTTTCTCGACCACATCGACGCGCTTGTCGGTCGCCTGCACCTGCCCGGCGAGGCCGGACAGGCCGGCCGCGTCATGCTGCAACGTGCCGATACGGCCGTCCGCCGCGTCGATCCGGTTGCCGAAGTTGGTCTCCAGGCCCTGCTGGCGCGTCGCCAGCTGGTCTTCCCGTCCGGCCAGCGCGTCGATGCGCGCGGCGAGCGCGGCGAGGTCGACCCGCGTGGCCACGTCGCCCGGAAGCTGCGGCCGCTGCTCGAGCGCCGTGACCTTCTGCTCCAGCGCCGTAACGCCCTGCGCCTGCGCCGTGGCCTTCTGCTCCAACGCCGTGACGGTCTGGTCCAGTCCCGTCACCCGCTGCTCGAGGGGTGCGAGGTCGGGGCCTTGCCGGTGCTCCAGTGCCCCGAGTCGGGCTTCGATCGGCTTGAGGTCGGGCGGCTGGGGGATGGGACGCTGCTCGAGCTGGGCGAGGCGTTGCTCGACCGCCTGCATATGCTGCTGCAGCGCGGCAACCTGGGCGGGATCGACCCGCGGCTGCGTCGCTTGCAGCGGCGGGTTCTGCCATAGCCAGATCACGGCGGCGGCAAGGATGACGAACCCGGCCGCGTAGAGCACGGGAACCGGGTTGAGCCGCCGTTGCAATACCGGTTCGCCTTGCGGCGGGTCGGGCGGCGGCAGGGAAGGGTTTTCGTTCATCGCAGCAGCGCCAGCATCTCGTCCTGGGTGGGCCGGGCGGCGATTCGGACGGCTCGCCACGGCAGGACGCTTAATGCCATGCCGGCGGGCGGTCCGATAGCCAGGGCCTCGACCCCGGCCGCTTGATGCGTGCGCGAGGCCGCGCCGACCAGCTCGGCGAACACCCGCGCCGTCTCCGCGGAGAAGAACATGGCCGCGCGCAAGCAAGGCCCGTCGAGCGCAAGGCGCGCCGCTTCCGGGAGGCCGGGCACGGGACGGGCGGCGTAGACCTCTCGGCGGATCACGGCGAAACCCCGTGCCCGCAACGCCTCGGCAAGCGCCTCGCCCTGGCCCAGGCCGCTCGCCAGCAGCAGCGGCGGACCCGATGGCGGCAAGCGGCTGGCGATCAGGGACGCGAGCGCGTCGCCGTCACCGCCGGCGCTCTCGACCTCGGCGAAGCCGGCCGCGCGGGCTCGGCGGGCGGTCGCATCCCCCACCGCGAGGAGCGGCAGGCCGCGCCACCCCGGCGGGATGGCCGCGATCGCGTTGCCGCTGGTCGCGAGGATCGCGCGCAATCCGCCCGGCTCGGGGAGTTCGGCGGGCAGGCTCTCGATCCCCAGGACGGGTGCGACGACCGGAACCAGTCCCATGGCGGCGACCCGCCGTGCCGTGCCGGACGCCCCCGGCTCGGGCCGGGTGATGAGAACCGCGTTGCGGGACTCAGGCAAAGATGTCGCGCGGCGAAGCGGCCCGCAGGCTCGCGCCGAGCTCGGCGCCGAGACGCGCGGCGTCCGTCCTGGCGCCGTGCGCGCTGCGCTTGAGCAGGAATGACCCGTCCGCGCGCGCCACCAGGCCGGTCAGGTGCAGCTCCCCGGTCGGCAGCAGCCGCGCGTAGCCGCCGATCGGCGTGCGGCACGATCCGTCCAGCTCGGCGAGCATGGCGCGCTCCGCGTCGGCGACCGCCCGCGCCTCCGCGTCCTCGATGCCGGCGAGCAGTTCGAGCAGCGTCGCATCCGCCGCCCGCGCCGTCACCCCGACGATGCCCTGGCAGGCGGACGGCACCATCGCCTCCGGGTCCAGCACCACCGAAGCGTGCGCTTCGAGCCCGAGCCGCTTGAGCCCGGCGAGGGCGAGCAGCGAGGCCGCGTAGGCGCCCTCGGCGACGCGCGCGAGCCGGGTCTGCACGTTGCCCCGCAGCAGGGCCATGCGCAGGTCGGGCCGCGCGTGCAGCAGCTGCGACTGGCGGCGCACCGAGGACGAGCCGACCACCGCCGCCGCCGGCAACGCGGCGAACGGGTCGGCGGCGTCCGGCGCGGCGCAAGCCGGCCCGAGGATCAGCACGTCGCGCGCGTCCTCGCGCGGCAAGGTGCAGCCGAGCACGATGCCCGGCGGCAACGTGGTTTCCAGGTCTTTCAGGCTGTGCACGGCGAAGTCGATCCGCCCGTCGGCGAGCGCCTCGTGGATCTCCTTGGCGAACAGGCCCTTGCCGCCGATCTCGGCCAGCGGCCGGTCCTGCACCGCGTCGCCGGTGGTGCGGATCCGGTGCTCCTCGAACGCGTACGGCGCGCCGGTGGCGGCGCAGTAGGCGCGGATGCGATCGAGGAAGTCGTGGGTCTGCACCAGGGCGAGCGGCGATCCGCGCGTGCCGACGCGCAGCGATGCCGGGTTCGGCGATGGGGACTGTGCGCGCGTCATCCCCTTGTCCTATTACGCTCTCCCGGCTGAGGGAAGGCGATCGAGATGCGGCGCGGCCCGGTATTGGGCATCGAAACCTCCTGCGACGAGACCGCCGCCGCGGTGCTCGACGCGGATGGGCGCGTGCTTGACGAGGCGGTGCTGAGCCAGGAGCGCGAGCACGCGGCGTTCGGCGGCGTGGTGCCCGAGATCGCCGCGCGCGCGCATCTCGCACATCTGCCCGCGCTGGTCGGACAGGTCGTGCAGCGAGCCGGCCTGCGCTTCGCCGACCTCGCCTGCGTCGCGGCCAGCGCCGGGCCGGGCTTGATCGGCGGCCTCATCGTGGGCAGCGGGGTCGCCAAGGGCATCGCCATCGCCCAGGGGCTGCCCTACGTCGCGGTGAACCATCTGGAGGCGCACGCGCTCACCGCGCGGCTTCCCGGCCTGGTCCCCGGCGGCGCGCCATTCCCGTACCTGCTGCTGCTGGTGTCGGGCGGGCATTGCCAGTGCATCGCCGTTGAGGGCGTCGGGGCATATCGCCGGCTCGGCGGCACCTTGGACGACGCCGCGGGCGAGGCGTTCGACAAGGTGGCCAAGCTGCTCGGCCTGCCTTGGCCGGGCGGACCGGCGCTTGAACGGCTTGCCGCGAGCGGCGATCCCGGGCGCCACGCCTTTCCGCGCCCCATGCTGGGTCGGCCGGGCTGCGATTTCAGCTTCTCCGGGCTCAAGACCGCCGTCGCGCAGGCAGTGGCGCGCCAGCCGGCGGGCGCGCTCGACACCAGGGCGGCCGCGGATATCGCGGCCTCCTTCCAGGCGGCGGTGGCGGCGGTGCTGGCGGATCGCGCCGTCAACGCCATGGCGGCGTTCGGCCGCCAGACGCTGCTGGTGGTCGCCGGCGGCGTGGCGGCGAACCGGACGATCCGCGACGCCCTGGAGGGCAAGGCCCGGGCCGCCGGGTTCCGGTTCGCCGCCCCGCCCCCGCGCTTGTGCACCGACAATGCGGTGATGGTCGCCTGGGCGGGGCTGGAACGATCGCGGCTCGGCATGGTCGATCCGCTCGACTTCGCGCCCCGTCCGCGCTGGCCCCTGGAGGCGCTCGGCGGGACGGGTCGCTAGCGGATCGCGCGGCGGATTACTCGGGGAACAGCACGTAGCGTGTGCCGTCGAAGCGGGCGAGGCGCATCGTCTTGAGCGGACGGTAATCGGTCGGGCTGGTGCTCACCGTCACGCCGGGCAGCAGCATGGTGAAACTCACCTCGTGCATGCTGGTCGCGGTCTTCAGGATGTTCTCGCGCGAGAGATCGTTCCCGGCGTGCTGCAGGACCCAGACCAGCGCCTCGGCCATGTTGTAGCCGTACCAGGTCGAAGCGTCCTGCACCTCGTTGTCGCGCGCGTATTTCTCGTGCCAGGCGAAGAAGGCTTTCACGCCCGGATCGTCCTTCCACTGCGGGTCGGTGGCGTCCTTGAGGTAGAACGCGGTGACGATGCCCTTGGTCTTGTCGAAGCCGACCGATTCGAGCACCGGCTTCACCGTGCTGCCGTTGGAATCGACGATGTGCAGCGGATGCCAGTCGAGTTCGACCACCTTGCGGATGCCAAGGGCGGCGAACTTGGGCGTGCTCGCCTCGACGAACACGTTGCAGCCGGCTTGCTGCGACTCGATCACCTGCGAATCGACCGTCGGATCGGATGTTTCGTAGGACAGCGCCTTGAGGATCAGCTTGTCGGCCTTGTCGCCGAACGCATCGCGCAAGCCGGCGACGTAATCGCGGCCGAGGTCGTCGTTCTGGTAGAGGATGCACACCTTCGCATCGGGTTTGCTGGCCAGGATGAACTTGCCGTACATCTGCCCCTCGACCCGGTAGTTCGGCTGGAACGGGATGCTCCAGGGGTATTCCTTCGGGTCGACGAACATCGACGCGCCGGAGCCGAGCCAGATGTCGGGCACCTTCTTCTGATTGAGGTATTTGCGGATCGCGGTGTTGGGCGCGGTGCCGATCGTCTGGAACATGATCGCGACCTGCTCCTGCTCGACGAGCTTGCGGGTCTGCTCGATCGTCTTGGGCGGGCTGTAGCTGTCGTCGAGCTGGATCAGGTTGATCTTGCGGCCGTTCACCCCGCCCTGCTCGTTGATCATTTTCACGTATGCGGCTTCGGCGGTGGCGATCTTGGCGTAGGCGCTGGCCGGGCCGCTGAACGGGGCGGTCTGGCCGATTTTGATCTCGGTGGCCGTCACCCCGGGCGTGCTCTGCGCCAGCGCGGGCATTGCTGCGGTCGCGAGCAGCATGCCCAGCACGGCTTTGATTTGAAGCCGTCGCGTCATGTCGGTCTTCTCCCTTTGATCCTTGACGGTGTTTTCCAGATCAGGGTCGGGCCGGCAAGCCGCAGTTTAGCCAAGCGACTGCACGTAGGCCGCGGGAGACAGCACCCCAACGCCGCGCCAGGGATGCATGGACAGAAGATGGCGGTCGCTCGATACGATGACCGCTGCGCCGGACCAGACCGCCAGTTCCAGGTACTTATTATCGTCCGGATCCTGGCAGTCGGTGACCCGGATTTCGGGGGCGAACCAGAGTGCAGCCGCAGTCAGGAGCTCGAGAATGTCGTTCATCCGATCCGTTGACAGAATCGCTGAGAACTTCGGACGCCGCAACACGTCCGCGATCTCGTCGAAGATTGCGTCGCTCAACGCTATCACGTCGCGTTCGCGTGCGCCCTGGAGTGCCCGCATCGGGATACTGTCTTGCTTCAGGGCAGCCCCGACAATTGACGAGGCATCAAAAACAACCGGCAATCAGGCCCGCCGCTCCGCACGGTAGGCATCGAGTTCGGCGTCCACGTCGGCGTCCGTCAGACCGGCCTCCCGTGCCGCCTGTCGGGTCGCATTGAGCAAGGCCGAGAGGGGATCGTCCTCGCGGCTCGGGCGGACCAACCGGTCCACCAGGCGCCCGACTGCTTGCCGTCGCCGCGGATTGTCGAGAGCACGGGCGGTTTCCGGCTCGACGGGGATTTCGACCTGGACTGTTTCGCTCACCAGCCACTCCTGTTGCCCACCTTCAAGATAGCCGCGAAGGCGACCGTCGTCACCGGGTCGGGCGGGGCGGGTCCTGCGTGTAGTCGTAGAAGCCGCGGCTGGTCTTGCGGCCGAGCCAGCCGGCCTCGACGTACTTCACCAGCAGCGGGCACGGACGGTACTTGCTGTCGGAGAGACCCTCGTAGAGCACCTGCATGATCGACAGGCAGGTGTCGAGCCCGATGAAGTCGGCGAGCTCGAGCGGCCCCATCGGGTGATTGGCGCCGAGCTTCATCGACGTGTCGATCCCGCTCACGGAGCCGACACCCTCGTAAAGCGCGTAGACCGCCTCGTTGATCATCGGCACCAGAATGCGGTTGACGATGAACGCCGGAAAATCCTCGGCGACGGCGGTGGTCTTGTTCAGCTTGCGGGCCAGCGCCATGACGGCCTGGAAAGTCGGCTCGTCGGTGGCGATGCCGCGGATGATCTCCACCAGCTTCATGACCGGCACCGGGTTCATGAAGTGCATGCCGATGAATTTCTCGGCGCGGTCGGAGTTGGCGCCCAGCCGGGTGATCGAGATGGACGAGGTGTTGGAGGCCAGCAGGCAATCCGGGCCGAGATGCGGGGTCAGCGACTTGAAGATCGCGCGCTTGACGTCCTCCTTCTCGGTCGCCGCCTCGATCACGAAATCGCAGCCGCCGAACAGCGCGTAGTCGGTCCCGGTGGTGATGCGTTCGAGCGCGGCATCCCGGTCCTCGGGGCTGACGATCTTGCGGTTGACCTGGCGCTCCATGTTCCTGGCCATGGTCGCCATCGCCCGCTCGATCGCCGCTTCGCTCACGTCGACCAGCACGACCGGCAGGCCGGCGAGCGCGCAGACATGGGCGATGCCGTTGCCCATCTGGCCGGCGCCGATCACCCCGACGTTGGCGATGTTGGGCGCTTCAGAAAGCAACGGCCCCGATGAGGGGGCCGCTTTGACGTCCACGGTCATGCAAAATCACCCCAATTCCTTGGCCAACTCGGGCAATGCGTTGAACAAATCCGCCACCAGGCCGTAATCCGCCACCTGGAAGATGGGCGCTTCCTCGTCCTTGTTGATCGCCACGATCACCTTGCTGTCCTTCATGCCCGCAAGGTGCTGGATCGCGCCGGATATGCCGACCGCGACGTAGAGTTCGGGTGCGACGATCTTGCCGGTCTGCCCGACCTGATAATCGTTCGGCACGAAGCCCGCGTCCACGGCGGCGCGCGACGCCCCGACCGCCGCGCCGAGCTTGTCGGCGATCGGGTCGATCAGCTTGAAGTTGTCGCCGTTCTGCATCCCGCGCCCGCCGGAGACGATGACGCGCGCCGCGGTCAGTTCGGGGCGCTCGCTCTTCGACAGCTCGGCCGAGACGAACTTCGAGTTGCTCGGCAAGTCGATGGCAGCCGCGTTCTCGACCGTCGCCGAGCCGCCCTCGGCCGGCGCCGGGTCGAAGCTGGAGGCGCGGACGGTAATGACCTTGATCTTGTCGGCGGATTTCACGGTCGCCATCGCGTTGCCGGCGTAGATCGGGCGAACGAAAGTGTCGGCATCGACCACCTCGGCGATGTCGCTGATCGGCTGCGCATCGAGCAGCGCCGCGACCCGGGGCATGACGTTCTTCCCGGTCGCCGTCGCGGCGGCGAGCAGGTGCGTGTAGTTCGGCGCCAGCGCGACCAGCAGGGCCGCGAGCGGCTCCGCCAGCGCGTGGTCGAACCCCGGCGCGTCGGCCACGAGCACCTTGGCGACGCCGGACAGCTTCGCCGCCGCCTCGCCGACGGCCGCGATATTGCTGCCGGCGACCAGGACATGGACCTCGCCGAGTTTACCGGCGGCGGCGACCGCGCTGCGGGAGGGCTGCTTGATGCCGCCCGCGTCGTGGTCGAGCAGGACGAGGGACGTCATGAGATCACCTTCGCTTCGTTGCGCAGCTTGTCCACCAGCTCGGCGACCGAGCCCACCTTCTTGCCGGCCTGACGCTTCGCCGGCTCGACCACCTTCAGCACGGTCAGCCGCGGCGCCGGGTCTACGCCGAGATCGGCCGGCTTGACGTTCTCGATCGGCTTCTTGCGCGCCTTCATGATGTTGGGGAGACTGGCGTAGCGGGGCTCGTTGAGGCGAAGGTCGGTGGTGATGATCGCCGGCAGCGATAGCGCCACGGTTTCGAGCCCGCCGTCCACTTCTCGGGTGACGGTGATGCCGTCGCCCTCGACCGTGACCTTGCTGGCGAAGGTGCCCTGCGGCCAGCCGAGGAAGGCGGCGAGCATCTGGCCGGTCGCGTTCATGTCGTCGTCGATCGCCTGCTTGCCGAGGATGACGAGCTTGGGTTGCTCCTTGTCCACGATCGCCTTGAGCAGCTTCGCCACCGCGAGCGGCTGCAACTCGACGTCGGTCTCCACCAGGATGCCGCGGTCGGCGCCCATCGCGAGCGCCGTACGGATCGTCTCGGAGCACTGGGCGACGCCCATGGATACCGCGACGATCTCGGTGACGACCCCCTTTTCCTTGAGCCGCACCGCCTCCTCGACGGCGATCTCGTCGAACGGGTTCATGGACATCTTGACGCCGGCAAGTTCCACGCCGGTGCCATCGGATTTCACCCGGACCTTGACGTTGTAATCGACAACCCGCTTGACCGGGACCAGGATCTTCATGGTTAACCGTGCCGTTTCCAGGAACTAGGCGCGGTTCCGGCAAGCGTGGGCGGGTCCGTTTCCGGACCGGCCCGCCTGCCCGCGCCTATGATTGACAAGCGCCGGAAACTGGCAGCGGGCAGGGGCGCTGTCAAACCCGCGCCGGGCAAGGCCACAACGGCCGCTCACGACCGCAGCAGGGCCATCAGGATCGCGAACAGCACCAGCGCCCCGGCCTGCAGGATCACTCGCCAGCGCATCAACGCATTGGACCTGAGCGGATCGCCGCCGCCGCGCACCAGCCCGATCATGCCGGCGAACAGGATACCGAGCGTGCCCAGCATCAACACCACGATCAGGACGGTTAACATCGTCTTCACAGGGCTGACATAGGCGGGGCGGCCGTGTTTGTGCACCCTGATGTTTTCCGGATTTCCATTGATCGCCCGCCGTTCTTGTTGACCCCGCCGCAGCCCTATGCTCGGTCGCCCCGGCCATGATCCGGGTCCTGTCCTTGCTGCTCGTGCTGGCGGCCGTCGCGCCCGCGCTGGGACAGACGTCCGCGCCGGCTCCGCCGTCATCTGCATCGGCGGCGGCCTCGGTCAGCCGGTCGCAGGCGCAGCAGACCTTGGAGATCCTGAAGGACGACAAGAAGCGCGCCGCCCTGATCGGCACGTTGGAGACCATCGCGCGCGCGGCGCCCACCCCGGCCGCGCTGCCGGAGTCGCTCGAGCCGAACGGCCTGGCCGCGCAGGCGCTGTTTGGACTGACCGGCTTCTTCGACCATCTCTCCAGGCAAAGCCGAGCCGCCGTAACGGCGTTCGAGCGGACCCCCCAAGCCTGGCGCGGGTTCACCGAGATCGCCGACGACCCGGGGCAGCGGAGGTTGATCCTGGACGCGGTATGGCGCTTCGCCGCGATCATGGGGGCCGGCCTCGCGGCGGAGTGGCTGGTCCGTCGCGCGCTGCGCTTCCCGCAATTGCGGTTGCGTGGGGTCGCACCCGCCGGGGCGGACGGGGCGGGGGAGGTCGCGGAGGACGGCGAGGGGGCGGCCGCGGAACAGCCCGACGCCGCGGCTGAGGTTGAGGAGGACGTCGCCGGCACCACCGCCGATGCGGCGCGTCGGCGCCGGCGGGCATCGGCCTGGACGTTCCTGCGCCGGCTGCCCTTCGGGCTGGCACGGCTCGTGCTCGACCTGTTGCCGGTGCTGGCTTTCCTCGTCGTGGCACATGTGCTGCTCGGCACCCCGCTCGGCGGCGGCGACTTCGTGCGCCTCGTGCTGCTGCCGCTGATCGACGCCTACGCGATCTGCAACGGCGTGCTCTGCGTGGCCCGCATGATGCTGTCGCCCGACAGCGCCCGGCTGCGGCTGCTGCGGCTGTCCGACCCGGCGGCCGCCTACCTCATGCGCTGGGTGGGGCGGCTGACCGTCGTGGCGGTGTTCGGCTTCGCCCTGGCCGGCGCCGGGCTGCTGCTCGGCCTCAGCCAGGAAGCCCACGATGCCTTCCTGAAGGTCGTCAGCCTGATCGTGCATGTGATGCTGATCGTGATCGTGCTGCAGCGACGCAAGACGATTGGGCGCCGGTTGCGCGCGCCGAAAGGAGCGAAGGGCGTCTTCGCCGTGCTCTGCAATCGGTTCGCGGCGGGCTGGCACATCGTCGCGCTGTTCCTGCTGGCCGCAACCTGGCTGGTCTGGGCGGTCGAGCTGCCGAACGGCTTGTCCCGCCTCGCGCACTTCACGATCGTCACCTTGGGAATCCTGCTGGTCAGCCGGATCGTGCTCATCGTGCTGACCGGTACGCTCGACCGGTCGGCGCACCGGCGGTTCGACACCGCCGCCCCGCGCTCCCCGTTCGACGCCCGGCTGCGCGTCTATGCGCCGGCGGTGCACGTTGCGCTGACCACGCTGGTCTACCTCGTCGCGGCAATCGCGTTGTTCCAGGCCTGGGGGTTCCAAACCCTGGACTGGCTCACCAGCGAGGCCGGCCACAATCTCCTCTCCTCCCTGGCGAGCATCGGGATCACCGTCGCGTTGGCCCTGGCCGTGTGGGAGTGGGCCAACATCGCGGTGCAGACGCACCTCGACCGGCTGACCGCGGAGCAGCATCTGGCGCGTTCGGCCCGGCTGCGGACCTTGCTGCCGCTGCTGCGGACCTCGCTGCTGGTGGTGCTGCTGATCCTCGTCGGTCTCATGGTGCTGAGCGACCTCGGCGTGAACATCGCCCCGCTCCTGGCCGGCGCCGGCGTGCTCGGCATCGCGATCGGCTTCGGTTCGCAGAAGCTCGTGCAGGACGTGATCACCGGCCTGTTCCTGCTGCTCGAGAACACCATGCAGGTCGGCGACGTGGTGACCGCGGGCGGCCTGACCGGGGTGGTCGAGTACCTGTCCATCCGCTCGATCCGGCTGCGATCCGAGGACGGCTCGATGCACGTCATCCCGTTCAGCGCCGTGACCACCGTGACCAACATGACGCGCGATTTCGGCCATGCGGTGATCGAGGCGCAGGTGTCCTACGAGGACGATTTCGACGAGGTCGTATCGGTCATGCAGGAGATCGTGAAGGAGATGCGGGCCGAACCGGCTTGGGCCGACGACATCCGCGACGATCTCGAAGTCTGGGGGCTTGACCGGTTCGCCGACTCGGCGATTGTCGTCAAGGCGCGCATCCGCGTCGGGCCGTTCGCCCGGTGGTCGGTGAAGCGGGAGTTCAATCGGCGCATGAAGCTGCGGTTCGACGAGCACGGGATCGAGATCCCGTATCCGCATCAGCAGATGGTGATCTCGCAGCCGTTGAACCTGCCCGGCGCGCCGGCGCCGCAGGAGTCGCCGCCCGCGTCGAAGCCTCCGGCTGGCTCCCCGGAGGCGGCCGATTCGAAGGATGCGGTGGTGCGGGAAGCGGCGCAGTCATGATCCGGTCCATCGAGGCGCTGACGTCGGAGATCGCGGGCAGCGGCTTCGCGTTCGTCCAGGCGCCGGCGATGCGCGCGCTGCTCGACCGGCATGGCGGGCTGGCCGACTGGGACGCGTTCGCCGCGAGCTGGGACGATCTCGGCGTCGATACCTACATGGCCGACGGCGGGCGCTACCGGAAGCGCCGGCACGCGGCGTTCGGCATGATGCCGGGCTCGGAGGCGGTCAGCCGCAAGCCGCATCAGCCGCACTACCAGAGCCGCGACTACAACGCGCTGAATGGCGGCGTGGAGCGCTGGTTCCAGCCGGTGCAGCCCGCGATCGGCGCTGGTGCGACGATGAGCGCGATCCTGCGCACCTGCCGCGACCTGTTCGACCGGCTGACGAAGGTGTCGGTCTGGCACATCGAGGCGCACCAGTTCCGCATCGAGGCCCGCGCCGGCGAGCCGGGGCAGCCGACCCCGGAGGGGATGCACCGGGACGGGGTGGACCAGGTGCTCGTGCTGCTGGTCCGGCGCGAGAACGTGCAGAGCGGGGAGACCAGCATCCACGGCCTTGCCGGGGACAAACTCGGCAGCTTCACGCTTACCGATCCGCTCGACGCGGCGCTGGTCGACGACAACCGGGTATTTCACGGGGTGACGCCGGTGCGGCCGGTCGAACCGTCGCGGCCGGCTTTCCGCGACGTGCTGGTGGTGACATTCCGGCGCGGGTAGCTTCGCGGCCGTCCGGACGAGTTCACACTGACCTGACTCGAAGAGCGTCGTCATCGCGAGCGGAGCGCGGCGATCCAGAATTGCGCAGTTTCGTCGCGGGGCTCTGGATCGCCACGCCGCCAAAGGGCGGCTCGCGACGACGGCATTTGGGCTAGATCACGCCCTTGATCCGCAACTCTTGAAGCTGCGCGTCGGTCATTCCTAGGCGCTCGCGCAGCACCTCGTCCGTATGCTCGCCGAGCAGCGGCGGGGGTACGCGGTAGTCCACCGGGGTCTCCGACAGGCGCACCGGGTTGGCGATCACCTTCACGCCCTCCGCCGTCGCGGTGTGCGGCATCGAGACCACCACCTCGCGCGCCTGCACCTGCGGGTCGGCGAACACGTCGGCCAGCGTGTTGATCGGGCCGCAGCCGATTTTCAGCCCTTCGAGCCGCTCGACCCACCACGCGGTCGGATGCTGGCGCAACACCGGGGTCAGGGTCTCGGTGACGTGCGCCCGGTTGCGCACCCGCGCCGCGTTGGTGGCGAACCGCTCGTCGGCCAGCAGGTGGGCCAGCCCGAAGCTTTCGCAGAAACGCTGGAAGGTGGCCTCGTTGCCGACCGAGAGCACCACGAACCCGTCGGCGGTCGGGAACACCTGGTACGGCACGATGTTGGGGTGCTGGTTGCCCAGCCGGGGCGGGTTTTCCCCGGTGGCGAGATAGTTCATGCCCTGGTTGGCCAGCCAGGCGACGTGGGCGTCGAGCATGCCGATGTCGATCTGCTGGCCTTGGCCGGTCCGCTCCCGGTGGCGCAGCGCGGCCAGGATGCCGATGCAGCCGTAGAGGCCGGCGAACAGGTCGGCGACCGGCACGCCGACCTTCTGCGGCAGCCCGTCGATCTCGCCGGTCAGGCTCATAACGCCGCCCATCGCCTGGATCAGGCTGTCGTAGCCGGGGCGCGGCGCGTACGGGCCGGTCTGCCCGAACCCGGTGATCGAGCAGTAGATCAGGCCGGGAAAGCGCGCGTGCAACTGCTCGTAGCCGAGGCCATATTTGGCGAGCGCGCCGACCTTAAAATTCTCGGCCAGGATGTCGCAGCCGGCGATCAGGTCGCGGGCGATCGCCTGGCCCTTGGGCGTCGCGATGTCGAGCGTGACCGAGCGCTTGTTGCGGTTGACGCCGACGAAGTAGGCGCTCTCCTCGGTGCCGGGCATGTGCGGCGGGGCGAAGCCGCGGGTGTCGTCGCCGGAGCCCGGCTTCTCGATCTTGATGACGTCCGCGCCGAGGTCGGCCAGCATCTGCACGCAGGTCGGACCGGCGAGCACCCGGGTCAGGTCGAACACCTTGATGCCGCTCAGGGGGCCGGTGGCTTCGGTCATCGTCGCCTCGGAAATCGATTGCGACGGGCAGCCTACGGGACGAGCGCGTCAATCGTGAAGCGGGCCAGCCGCTCGCGTGCTTCCCAGCTGGCCCGCCGAACCTGCGGGTTCTCGTCGACGGCGCGGCCATACCAGTATTTGGCGGAATGGAGATCGCCAAGTTCCTCGTAGCATTGCCCGAGCCGCTCGGCGAGGTAGCCGCCATCCAGCGACGGGTCGCCCTCGGCCATGAACAGGTAGATTTTGATGGCGTCGTCCGGGCGGCCGGCCTGCAGCAGTTCGGCCGCCCGGCGTTCCAGCGTATTGAAGTCGAAGCTCATTGTTCCTCCACGCAAGTCTGCGGCGGCATCAGGACGGTCCAAGCCGAATATGCACGTTAGGCGGCGCGCCTGGCACTCTCTCCAGATTGAGATGCGGACCATAGCGCCGACTGTATTGCCCGGCTTCCAGATCGAAGCGAACAACCATTCCGTTCGGGAAGATGAACTGAGTGGCGCCACGCGGCGTCGGGGCCAGCCGTGGCACACCGCCGCCAAGTGCCTCCAGGGCACCGGCAAGCCATGCTGCTCGCCCTTCCACGGCTGCCCGTCCTGAACGCACGAGAGATCGTGTGACGGGCCGCTCGTCCCCGCAATGCCGCAGTTGGCGCGAGGTGTCGTTTCCGACTATTCCTCCGGTATGGAGCGCACCGCCAGCCTGACGCGGACGACGTCGGAGACCGATATCGAGCTGCGTCTGGCGCTCGACGGCAGCGGACGGGCGGAGATCGCCACCGGCATCGGCTTCCTGGACCACATGCTGACCGCGCTGGCGCGGCACGCGCTGCTCGACCTCACGGTCCGCGCCACCGGCGACCTGCATATCGACTTCCATCACACGACCGAGGATGTCGGCATCGTGCTCGGCCGGGCATTGGCGCAGGCGCTCGGGGACAAGCGCGGCATTCGGCGGTTCGGTCATGCCCTGGTGCCGATGGACGAGGCGCTCGCCGAGGCGGCGATCGACATCTCCGGCCGGCCGTACTTGGCATGGGACGTGGCGTTCGAGCGGGCCAAGGTGGGCGAGATGGACACCGAGCTGTTCGAGGAGTTCTTCCGCGCCTTCGCCACCAATGCCCTGATCACCCTGCACGTAACCCGGCGCGCCGGGCGCAACGCGCACCATGTTGCCGAGGCCTGTTTCAAGGCGACCGCGCGGGCGCTGCGGACGGCGATCGAGGCCGATCCGCGGATCGGCGACGCGGTGCCCTCCACCAAGGGGGCGCTGTGAGGGTCTGGACCGCGCATCTGCGCCAGGGCGCGGTGCCCGTGCTGGTCCGCGAGGGCTGGAGCTGGGGCGCGCTGCTGTTCGGCCCGTTCTGGCTGGCGGCGCAGCGGGCCTGGATCCCGGCGGCCCTCGATCTTGCCGCCGGGGTGCTCGTCCTGACGCTGATCGGCGGCCCGACCCGCTCCGCCGTGTTCGCGGCGCTCGCCGTCGGCCAGGGATTGTTCGGCCGCGATCTGCTACGCTGGTCGCTCGACTTCCAGGGCTACACCTTGGCGCATGTGCTCGTGGCGCGCGACGGCGAGGGCGCGTTGGTCCGCCTGTTGCAGCGCCGCCCCGACCTGATCGGCGCCCTCGTGCCGCCGGGCGAGCTGCCGTGAAAATCGCGGTGGTGGATTACGGCAGCGGCAATCTTGCCTCCGCGTGCCGCGCCATCGCGCTGGCCGCCGAGCGGGCCGGCATCGCTGCTATCGTCGCGATCACCGCCGACCCGGAGGCGGTGGCGCAGGCGGACCGGATCGTGCTGCCCGGGCAGGGCGCGTTCGCCGATTGCGCGCGGGGGCTGGCCGCCGTCGCAGGGATGCGGGACGCGATCGAGTGGGCGACGGCGTCCGGCAAGCCGTTTCTCGGCATCTGCGTCGGCATGCAGCTGATGGCGGAGCGCGGCCTGGAACACGCGGTCACGCCTGGCTTTGGCTGGGTGCAGGGCGAGATCGCGGCGATGGACCCGCTTGGGCTGCGCCTGCCGCAAATGGGCTGGAACGCGCTCGACTTCATCGCCGGCGCGCATCCGCTGCTCGACGGCGTGCTGCCGGGCGACCACGCCTATTTCGTGCACAGTTACGCGTTGCGGGGAGGCGCTGCCGGCCAGGTGATCGCAGAGACCGATTACGGCGGTCCGGTGGTGGCGATGGTCGCGCGCGGCAACCGGGCGGGAACCCAGTTCCACGTGGAGAAGAGCCAGGAGGTCGGCATCCGCATCCTGACCAATTTCCTCCGCTGGTCGCCCTGATGGCCGAGACCCCCGAGTTCCCGGCACCCGGGTCGTCCGTCGGCGGTCGCGTAGTCGAGCGCGCCGGCACGTTCACCGATGACGACCTGAACGCGCTCTGCGAGGCCGCGCACTCGGCCATTCTCGAGGGCGGCGGCTTCGGCTGGGTCAACCCGCCCGGCCGTCATGCCCTGGAAAGCTACTTCCGCGGCCTGCTGCTGGTGCCGGAGCGCGAGCTGTTCATCGCGCGCCTCGACGGCGTGATCGTCGGCTCGGCGCAGCTGGTGCGTCCCCCGCGCAACAACGAGGCGCAGGCCTTCGCGGCCAACCTCATGCATTCCTTCATCGCCCCCTACGCGCGCGGGCACGGGCTGGCGCGGCTGCTGACCGAGCGTGTCGAGGAGGGCGCCCGCGCACTCGGCTACCAGGTGCTCAATCTCGACGTGCGCGAGACCCAGCACGTGGCGATCGGGCTCTACGAATCGCTCGGCTTCGAGCGCTGGGGCACGCATCCGCACTACGCCCGCGTGGCTGGCCAGACGGTGCGCGGCTTTCACTACTTCAAGCTGCTCAAGCCGCGCACGCGCAAGCCGTGATGGCCGGGCTGACCCTGTTCCCCGCGATCGACCTCAAGGACGGCGCCTGCGTCCGACTGCGGCGCGGCGACATGGATCAGAGCACGGTCTACTCCGACGATCCGGGAGCCCAGGCGCGTGCCTGGCAAGACGCCGGATTCGGCTGGCTCCATGTCGTCGACCTCAACGGCGCCTTCGCCGGGCATCCCGTGAACGGCGACGCAGTGGCCGCCATCCTGCGTTCGGTGACGGTGCCGGTGCAGCTCGGCGGCGGCATCCGCGACATGGCGGGGATCGAGACCTGGCTCCGAGCCGGGGTGCGCCGGGTCATCCTGGGCAGCGCGGCCGTCAAACACCCGGCGCTGGTGCGCGAGGCCTGCCAGGCATTCCCGGGGCGCATCGTGGTCGGCATCGACGCGCGCGACGGCTTCGTCGCCACCGAGGGCTGGGCGGAGACCTCGACGGTGCGCGCGCTCGAGATCGCGCTGCGCTTCGAGGACGCCGGCGTGGCGGCGATCGTCTACACCGACATCGGGCGCGACGGCATGATGACCGGCCTCAATCTCGAGCAGACCTTCGATCTGGCGTTCCAGCTCACGACGCCGGTGATCGCCAGCGGCGGCGTCGGCAGCCTTGCGGATCTACGCAACTTGAAGCGCGCCACGCAGGCGACCGGCGGGCACGTCATCGAGGGCGTGATCGTCGGCCGGGCGCTGTACGACGGACGGGTCAATCCCGCCGAAGCTCTGGCGCTGCTCTCGACCTAAGACAGACTCGTCCGGATGGCCGGAACGACTGAGCGAGAGGAATCGATACCGCGCGGCGCTGCCCATGCAATATGCTCTTGCGCGGCGACGGCGTCGGGCTTGTAAACCGCCGCAGGAGGTGCCGCATACGGTGCTGAAGCTGCGCGTCATCCCATGCCTCGACGTCCAGGGCGGGCGGGTCGTCAAGGGCGTGAACTTCGTCTCCCTGCGCGACGCCGGTGATCCGGTGGAGCAGGCGGCGGTCTACGACGCGGCCGGCGCGGACGAGCTCTGTTTCCTCGACATCACGGCCAGCCACGAGAACCGGGATACCATCCTCGACGTCGTGGCGCGCACTGCTTCCCGCGTGTTCCTGCCGCTGACCGTGGGCGGCGGCATCCGCGCCGTGGAGGACATGCGTCGGCTGCTGCTCGCGGGCGCCGACAAGTGCAGCATCAACTCGGCCGCGATTGCCCGGCCGGACCTGGTGCGGCAGGCGGCGGAGAAGTTCGGCAGCCAGTGCGTCGTGGTCGCGGTCGACGCCAAGCGCACCGGTGCCGGGGGGTGGGAAGTGTTCACGCACGGGGGACGGCGCGGCACCGGGATCGACGCGGTCGGCTGGTGCCGCGAAATGGCGCGGCTCGGCGCGGGCGAGATCCTGCTGACGAGCATGGATCGCGACGGCACCGGGCAGGGCTTCGACATCGACCTGCTGCGGGCGGTGTGCGACGCGGTGCGGGTGCCGGTGATCGCGTCGGGCGGCGTCGGCTCGCTCGCGCATTTTGTCGAGGGCGCTCGGGCGGGCGCCACGGGGTTGCTGGCGGCGAGCGTCTTCCACTTCGGGACATTCACCATCGCGCAGGTCAAGGCCGCGCTGCGCGACGCGGGCCTGCCGGTGCGTTTGACGTCCCGGGCCGCGTAGGAACGGGACATGGCCAAGCTCACGAAGAAGAAGCGCCCGGCCAAGGCAAGCCCGTTCGCGCCGGATGCGCCCGAGGTTGCCGCCGCGGTCGACGCCGGGTCCGACGTGCTCGACCGGATTTGGTCGGTGGTGATGCAGCGGCGCGACGCCGACCCCGCCACCAGCCATTCGGCCCGGCTGCTGGCGCGCGGCACGGCGAAGGTGGCGCAGAAATTCGGCGAGGAAGCGGTCGAGTGCTTGATCGAGGCGGTCGCCGGCCATCGCGAGGCGCTGATCGCCGAGAGCGCGGACGTGCTCTACCATCTCATGGTGCTGTGGGTGGATGCCGGCGTGCGCCCCGAGGAGATCTGGTCGGAGCTGAAGCGGCGGGAGGGCGTCAGCGGGATCGCCGAGAAGGCGGCGCGCGCCCGTATGCTGTCGGTTGCCTGGGGGACGGGGACGTCGAAAATCCCCTGATCTTGCTTCGCAACGAGGAATGACCATGCCCGTGAGCGGATTGCCGCCTTACGACCCGGACAACGTCTTCGCCAGGATCCTGCGCGGCGAGTTGCCGAACCGAAAAGTGTTCGAGGACGAGTGGGCGCTCGCCTTCCACGACATCAGTCCGCAGGCGCCGGTGCATGTGCTGGTGATCCCGAAGGCGCCGTATTGCTCGTTCGCCGATTTCAGCGCGAGCGCGAGCACCGAGGAGCTCGCCGGGTTCTTCCGCGCGGTCGGCGCCGTGGCGCGAATGCTCGGGATCGAGGTGCCGGGCTACCGCATGCTTGCCAACATGGGCGAGCACGGCGGGCAGGAGGTGGCGCATTTCCACGTCCACCTGTTCGCCGGGCGCCCGCTCGGCCGCATGGTGCCCGCCGCACCGTGAGGCCGCGTTGACTCTCTGCCGGACCAGTCCAAGCTCGCATATGGAGCCGGATCATCCGGACAGGAGCGCGCGATGGCTGAAATCCCCGAAAAGTACCTGGACCTGCTCAAGGATAAGAAGGCGTACGCCAGCCTAGCGACGGTGATGCCGGACGGCTCACCGCAGGTGACGCCGGTCTGGTTCGATTATGACGGCACGCATATTCGCGTGAACACGGCCAAGGGTCGCGTCAAGGCGCGCAATATGAAGCAGGACGGTAAGGTCGCGCTCTCGATTATGGATCCCGACAGCCCGTATCGCTACGTGCAGGTCCGCGGGGCCGTGAGCCGTGTGGTCGAGGAAGGTGCGGATGAGCACATCAACGCGTTGACCAAGAAGTATCTCGGCCAGGACAAGTATCCCTACAGCCAGCCCGGTGACGTGCGCGTGATCTATGAGATCACGCCTGCTTCCGTCTCCGGAATGGGCTAGCGCGCGCGGACGCTATGAGCAACGCCGTCACCTACGAAAGCGATCTCTACGCCTGGGCGATGGAGCAAGCGGCGTTGCTCCGCTCCGGGCGGCTCTCCGAGGCGGACATCGCCAACATCGCCGAGGAGATCGAGAGCTTGGGCCGGAGCGAGAAGCGCGAGCTGATTAGCCGTTTGTCCGTGCTGCTGCTTCATCTGCTTAAGTGGGCCTATCAGCCGAGCCACCGGGGCAACAGCTGGCGCCTCACCATCGCCGAGCAACGGGACAGCATTCAGGAGCACCTGGGCGACAATCCCAGCCTGCGCGCCAGCCTTCCCGACTCGATCCGCCGGGCCTATCGGCAAGCCCGCTTCGGAGCGCAGCGCGAGACGGGGCTGGGCGCGCAGAGTTTTCCGCCGGTCTGTCAGTGGACGGGCGAACTGGTCCTCGACGAGAGTTTCCTGCCGGATTGATCGTTGACCGCGGAACAGTTGGGCAGCATCTTTCGCCTTTCCGCCACCCTCCTGGAAACGGTTTGATGGCGCTCAGCCGCACGACCCGCGTCAACCTGCTGATCGGGACCGGCCACTTCCTCTCGCACTTCTACGTGCTGTGCCTGCCGCCGATGTTCCTGGTCTGGCAGCAGGCGTTCGGCGTCAGCTTCGCCTCGCTCGGGCTGACGGTCGCGCTGATGTCCGGCACCACCGCCCTGCTGCAGACCCCGGTCGGGTTCCTCGTGGACAAGCACGGCGCGCGCCGGTTCCTGGTCGGCGGCGCGTTGCTGATGTCGCTCTCCATCGCGGGCATGGGGCTGGTCACGGCGTTCTGGCAGATCCTGGTGCTCGCCGTGCTGTCCGGGGTCGGCAATTCCGTCATCCACCCGGCCGACTACGCGATCCTGAGCGGCTCGGTGGACAAGGAGCGCATGGGCCGCTCCTTCGCGCGGCACACGTTCAGCGGCAATCTGGGTTTTTCCGCCGGCGCGCCGGTCATCGCGCTGCTGATGCTGGCGATCGGCTGGCGTGAGAGCCTGCTGCTCGTCGGGCTGCTCGGGGTGCCGGTGGTCGGCGCCATCCTGATGCAGAGCCGCATCCTGACCGACCAGGGCCGCCCAGCGCCGAAGCACGCCGGCCCGGCGCTCACCGGCCGGCAACTCCTGCTGACCCGGCCCATGCTGCTGTTCTTCGGGTTCTTCGCCCTCGGCGCTTGCGCGGGGGCGGGCGTGCAGGCGTGGCTGATTACCGTGCTGCACGCGGTCAAGGGGCTCGACCTTGCCGTCGCGTCTTCGGCGCTGACCGGCTACATGGTCGGCTCGACCGGCGGGACGCTGGTCGGCGGCTGGTTCGCCGACCGCCACAAGGCGCACATCCTGCCGTTCGCGGTGCTGCTCACGACGGCATCGGCCGGGCTGATCCTGGCGGTCGGCGTGCTGCCGATGCCCGGCCTGCTCACCATCGCGCTCGTCTTCCTGTCCGGCCTGGCGCTGGGCGCCAGCCGAACCCCGCGGGACGTCATGGTGAAGGACGCCGCGCCGCCCGGGCAGCTCGGCAAGGTGTTCGGTTTCGTCAGCGCGGGCCTGCCGCTCGGCTCGGCCGTCACGCCGGTGCCGTTCGGCTTCCTGATCGACCGCGGACATCCCGAGCTCGTGCTCGTGCTGGTATCGATCATCCTCCTGCTCAGCCTGCTGTGCGGCGGCACCGCCCGCTCGGCTGCGCGCTACGAGGAACCGCTGCCGGTCCCCGCGGAGTGGCGCTGCCCTATTGCAAGGGCATGTTGAGGTTCAGCCCCGGCACCGGCGCTTGCCGCTGCGCGTGTTGACCCTCGATGGTGGAGCCGGGCACGTAGCCTTGGCCGCCGTTGAAAGCTTTCTCGTTGAAGAAACGCGGGCTGATCCTGGTGCCGGGCGTCGGGGCCAGTTCGGGCGCGCTGAGCGCGGTGTTGGGCACCGGCGCGGCTTGGTAGAGCTGCGGCTGCGCTGGCGATACGGTGGAAAACGAGAGATTGTCGCCGTATTGCGGAATGACGAGCGGCGAAGGGCTTTGCTTGTAAGGGCTCGCGCCTAGCAGGGCGACGCCCGCGGTCGCGATCAGCAATCTCCGTCGGGTGCTCATAGCGCGCTCCCTCCCTCAGCCAAGCCGCGCACGCCGCGCTCGTCCTGTTCCGGGTTGCTTGCCGGCGCACCGAGGGCTGCGGTTCCCGAGTGCCGCCAGGCATCGAGCGCCCAATGCACCGAGGGGAAGGCGATATCGTCGCGGGGAATGTCCCCGGGGCGGAACAGCCGCACATCGAGGCTTTCTTCCCCCGGCGCGAAGGCGATGGCGCCGGCAAACCGGGCGCGGAAGATCACCTGCACCTGGCCGATGCGACTGATGCTGTACACGCCGAGGATGCCGTCGAGCGCGATCGTCGCGCAAGCTTCCTCCAGCGCTTCCCGGCGCGCGCCCTCCTCGACGGTCTCGCCGAGTTCGAGATAGCCGGCCGGCAGCGTCCAGAACCCGCGACGGGGCTCGATCGCGCGCCGGCACATCAGCACCGAGCCGTCGGAGACGACGACCGCGCCGACCACCACCTTCGGGTTCTCGTACGCGACATGCCCGCAATCGACGCAGATCAGCCGATCCCGGGTGTCCCCATCCGGCACACGGCGCTCGAATCGCGGATGCACCTGCTCAGGCATTTGCCGCGGAATTTGAAGCCTTTGCCGCCCCGCTTCAACCCCGATTCAACGACAGCAGACGCGCTCGATCCCGATCTAGGCTGGGAGCAGCGCCTTGCGGGAAAGCGGGGCGCCGCTAGACCGAGAGATCCAGCAGCGACCCGCGCGGCAGAGCGCGGCTAGGCGGCGCGCTGCTCGATGCGTCCGGCGACAAAAGCTTTGCCACCGGGGCTCCTTGCGGCTGCGCCTGCGACCCGACGGCGCGAACGCGCGAGATCGCAGCTCCCGGCCCGACGGCGGACGAATTGATGCCACCCTGCGCGAGGCTGGTGGAGAACGCCGTGAGCGAGTTCGAGGACAACATGCGGAGCATCATCAGGCGCATTGGTTAACTATGCCTGAATCCCGGCGATCGTCCACAAAAAAAGATGCCGGGCTGAAGGGTTGCGACCAAGGCCGATGGCTCCGACCTTCCGCTGCCGTGGTCAGCGGAGGCCGACCAGCCACGATTTCGGACGTGAAGGAAGGAAGCCGTGGATGGTCCGCCTGCGCGGACCATGGCGACGATTAGGACTTGGCCTCGAGAATTCAGGCAACGGCAGCCGATTGCGGCTTCGGCGCATACGACCGCAGCCACGGCGCGAGCTCGCCTGCCGCGTCGGTGACCAGCAGCGGGTCGAAATACATCTCCCGGTCCGCGGCGGTGATATCGGGCGGAAAATCCTTGTATTGCGGGTCGAGGATGTCGGTGCCGCCGAGATAGGTGCGCTTGCGATCCTTGGCGTGCTTGCGCCCGAGGCGCTTGAGGCGGCTGCGGTTGTCGACGAACAGGTAGAGCGAAGCGGGCCGACGCCAGCCGTGCCGCAGCGCGTGGCCGGCGAAGCGCCGGAGCACGTTCCACCGGCTCATGTACACCTCGGGCGTGCCGAAGATGCGGCCGGCGAAGGCGGCGAGCGCCTCGGCGTCGTCCAGCGTGTTGCGATACGCGATGCAGCGCCCGTCAAGGTCGCGCAGCCGCAGGTTCGGCAGGAGCTCGCCGTCGCGCGCCGCGTCCCAGAACAGCTTGGTCCCGGCCAGCGGGGCGACGAAGGCGAGGAAATAGGGGTGATGCAGCAGCTCGGAGTTCATCGCCGTCTTGAGCTCGCGCTCCATCTGCTCGATCGTGCTCATGCGGGGGTCGAACAGGTAGCCGTATGTAATCATGATCCCGAGCGACTCGGCGTGCGCGATGTCGGCCGCGATGTTGCCGCCGCGATCCTCGTTCTGTCGCTTGCCGTGCTTGGCGATGAAGGCCGGGTCGAACGATTCGATGCCGGTGAACAGGCCGCAGCACTTGCTCGCGGCCATCAGCTGGATCACCTCGTGGTTGCGCAGCAGATCCTGCGTCACCAGCGCGCCCCACATCCGCACCCGCTTGTCCTCGCGCAGGATGCGGCAGACCGCGCGCAAATGCGGCAGGTTGTTGGAGAAGTTGTTGTCGATGAACCAGACCATCGGATACAGCCGCCGCGCGCTGAAGCGCGGGCTGGTGCGGATCGAATCGTCGATGTTCCGCGCCACGTCCGATCCGAGATAGGTGGCGTGCCGCGCGCCTTCCGCCGGGATCGAGCAGAAGTCGCATTTGAAATTGCAGCCGCGCGAGGCCTCGATGTAGTGCAGCGGGAGCTTGATCCCGTGCTCGGGGAAGATGCGGTGATCGACCAGGTAGCTCTGGATGCGGCCCAGCGCCGAGCGATAGATGCCGCCCAGGCTTCCCGCCTCGAAGCCGCGCATCACGTCGACCACCGCCTCGACGCCGCCCACCGCGATGGCGTCGAAATACGGCAGCGCGGCCTCGGGGAACAGGGTGCAGAAGCTGCCGCCGGCAACCACTTTCGTGCCCACGCGCCGGAAGAACCACGAAAGCTGGCGCATCCGGTCGAAATCCATCAGCAGCCCGGTGAGCAGGACCAACTCGTACTGGCCCGGCGCGATGGCGCTGGTGTCGTATGGGCCGTGCCACATATCGTGGTAGAGCGAGACGTCGTATCGCGTGCGGTCAATCAGCGGCGCGGCGTGCATCCCGACCATCGGCTGGAGGTAGTCGCGATCCTGCTTGCGCGCGCGGTCCTCGTGCAGATGCGCGCACAGGATCAGCACACGCGGCCGCGCGGGCATAGGCTGCGCGGCGCGGTTGCGGGCGGCATCACGGCGAACGGCGTCAAGCGGCATCGGGCGATCTCACTATTCTCGGGCGAAGTTCCGCAGGCGGAGCGTTACGCCAAAGACTGCACCATGCCCCTTGCTTGTTGAAGGTCCAGCGTATCGTGGCCCTCGCGGAACCAGTCCAGCAGCGGCGCGAGCAGCGAGAGCGCGCCGGCGCGATCCGCCCGGTCGACGCGCAACCGGGCGAGGCCCATCGCGAGGCGGAGCTCCCAGGATCGCGCGCCCTGCTCGCGGGCGATGCGCAGTCCGCGTTGGTAGGCGCCCTCGGCCGCCTCCGCGTCATGCTTGCCGGCCAGCAGATCGCCCCTGATCCGCCACAGATCGGCCTCCGCCCAGCGTTCGTCCATCGAGTCGGCTTCGGCCAGCGCTTCTCCGATCACCTGCAATCCCTCGTCGAGGCGACCCAAGCGAAGCAGCGCCTCGGCCCCGACGCCGGCGTGATATGGCCCGATCAGCCGCCCGCCGGTGCCATGCCAGCGGGCCAGGGCGGCCCGGTTGCGCGTGAACGCTTCCTCACAGTGTCCTGCCTCGATGAGCGCGGGGCCCTCGAACAGCGGCGCGAGCACGGCATCGACGAAGGGCATGCTCTGCTCGGCGGCCAGCGACATCGCTTCGTCGATCCGCTGCCGCAATGCCGGCGCGTCACGGCGAAAGCCGTAGACGGCGGCGCCGACGGTGAGCATGAAGCATAGATTGAACGGATAGCGGAGCCGGCGCGCGTGCGCTTCCTGCTCGACCGCCCGCTCGACGGCCTGATCCGGGTGACCCTGGATCCAGAGCCGGTACGACTCCCAGCAGTTTAGCGTCGCCGTGTTCGGGTCGGTTGCAAACAGGGCGATGGCGTGTTGCTCGCGATCCTGCTGGTGCAGGTTGATCGCTTCCGCGTGCTCTTCGGCGTCTGCGAAAGCGCCGCGCCAGAAGCTGGAAGCGCAAGCCGAGTAGGTCGCGTTCATCACGATCACCGGATCGGGGTGCGCTTGGGCGTTGCCCTGCATGGCCGTGACAAGGCTCGCGGCCTCGCGGTGGTGGCCGCGGGTCGCGTGGTATTGCCACAGCACGCGGAGGATCACCGTCAGGCGTCCCGCGTCGCCGAGCGCCTGGCAGAGCGCACGGGCGGGCGTCAGAACCGTCTCGATCTCGACGCCGGCCCACCCCTTGAGCGCCATGTAGGTGATCCCCAGCACGACGCGCAGGTCGAGCTCCTGCCGGTCGCGCGCCGGCGCAAGGGGCAGGCCGGCCACCGCATCCAGCCCACGCTGCAGATGGCCCACGGCCTCCGCCAGCGCCGAGCGCTGTCGCGCCCTCTCGCCGGCCAGCAGCCAGCAGGCGACAGCCTCCTCGGTCGAACCCGCCGCGGCGTGATGCTCGGCCAGCATCTCGGGTTGCTGATCGCGCATGTCGGGGAACAACTCGCCGAACGCGCGCACGATGCGGCCGTGCAACAATGCGCGGTCGCCGCGCAGCAGGCTGGCGTACGCGACGTCCTGCACCAGCGCGTGGCGGAACGTGTAGGTGGCGGGTGGCGGCTCCGGCTCCTGCTGCACCAGCGCCGCGTCCGCAAGCTGTCCGAGGGCTCGGTCGACCTCAAGCTCCGGCATGTCGGCCACCACCGACAACAGCTTGCGCGAGAACGTGCGGCCGATCGCCGCGCCGATCTGCGCCACCGCCTTCACTTCGCCCATGCGGTCGAGCCGCGCCATCAAGGAGTCGTGCAGGGTCGAGGGGATCGCCCGCCACGAGAACGGCGCATCGAGCGCGTAGCGGTCGGTCTCCTCGCGCAGCAGCCCCGACTCCAGCGTCGCCTTGGTCAGCTCCTCGACGAACAACGGCACCCCGTCGGTGCGGCTCAGGATCAGGTCGGTCACCTCCGGGGGCAGCGATTTCCCGCCGACGACGTTGCGGATCAGCGTCGCATTCTCGTGCCGGCTCAGGCGGTGCAACGGCGCCAGGGCCGCGTGCGGCTGGCCGATCCACGCGGCGGAGAACTCGGGCCGCGCGGTGGCGACCACGAGCAGCGCCGCGCTCGCCGTCCGGTTGACGATCAACGCGAGCAGATCGAGCGAGGTCGGGTCGGCCCAATGCAGGTCCTCGACCAGCAGCAAGGCCGGACCGTGCCGGGCCGGCGCCATGACCACCTCCAGCGCATAGCTGAGCATGATCTCCTTGCGTCGTTGCGGGCTCAGCGAGACAGCCGACTCAGCCCCGGCGGCGGGGATCGACAGAATCTCCGCAAGCCAGCCGAGAGCCTGGGCCGGGTCGGCGACACGGCCACCGAGCCAAGCGGCCAGCTTCTCGATTTGCGCGGGCGGGGCATCTCCCCGCTCAAGCCCGGCCGCCGTCCTGAAGCCGTGCACGAACGGGCCGAGCGCGCTGTTGCGCTCGCTCGGCGAGCACGAATAGGTCGCCGTGTGCGCCGCCTCCTCCGTGAGCGCCAGGCGCAGCGCCTCGACGATCCGCGACTTGCCGATCCCCGGTTCGCCGCTCAGCAGCACCGTTTGGCCGGCGCCCCCGGCCGCCTGGCGCCAGCGCGACAGCAGCAACCGCATCTCGGCCTCGCGCCCGATCAGCGGCAGGGCCGCCGTGGTCCGCAGCGCGGCGAACCGGCTCTGCACCGCGCGCGGCCGGACCGCTTGCCAGGCGCGCAAGCCGCCGGCCATCCCCTGCAACGTCATCGGACCCAGATCGCGCGCCTCGAATAGCGAGCCGACCAGTCGCCGCGTCGAGTCGGCGATCACCACCGTATCGGGTTCGGCGATCGACTGCAGCCGCACGGCGAGGACCGGCGCCTCGCCGGTTACGTCGGGTTGCTGCGCCGCCGCTTGCGGGACGAATGCGCCGGTCACCACCGTCCCGGTCGCGATCCCGATGCGGACCTGCATCGCGGCGTCCGGCACCGGCAGCACACGGACGGCGTCGACGATGGCGAGCGCCGCCCGCACGGCACGCTCGGCATCGTCCTCCTGTGCCAGCGGGTAGCCGAAGAAGCAGAGATTGCCGTCGCCGAGATGCCGGGCGACGAAGCCGTCGTATTCCGCGACGATCGCGCCCACGCAGGACTGGTAGGCGGTGATCGCCTCGTGCAGATCCTCGAGTTCGAGGCGGGCCGACAGCGCCGTGGAGCCGACGAGGTCACAGAACATCACGGTCAGCTGACGCCGCTCCAGCGTCGGGCGGGTCGCTGCGCGCTGTACCTCGCCCGGCTCGGCGAGCGTGCGTCCGCAATGGCCGCAGAACGGCGCGGCCGGCGCATTATGGTGGCCACAGCCCGGACACTTCATGCTGAACCGCTCATCCGTCGGTCAGGTGCCGATGTTAGCGAAGGCAGGCGGAATATGCGAAATCGCGTGGGCGGGCCCGATTGCGGCCATCCGCCCGCAGCTTCGGCAGCTATGGTGCGGCCATACGCTCCGCTATCGCATCGAACACCGCCCGGCACCGCGCGCTCGTCTTCAGGTCCTCGTGCATGACGATCCAGAGGCCGAGGTCGACGCTGACCGTATCGGCGAGGACGCGCACGAGGTGCGGGTCACGGCGGGCCACCAGCAGCTGCCACATGCCGATGCCCAACCCGGCGCGGATGGCAGCGAGCTGTGCGAGGTCGCTGTCGGCGCGCAAGGCGAAGGCCGAGCGATCCAGTGCCGGGAAGCGCTCGACGATGGCGCGGATCGCCGGGGTATCCCGACCCGGACGCTGCCGCGGACCTCGCCCGCGCGGCCGCTCGCGGTTCGCATCAGCGCGGCGGCGGTGGAGGCCAACGTCTCGGCATGGGGCTTGATGTCCAGGGCCATTTCGGTCGGGATCAGGCCCCGCTGCGAGCGCAGGAACAGGTCCGCGCCGACCGCCTCCTCCAACACATCGACATGGCGCGCGACCGTCGGCTGGGTCAGCCCGAGCCGGCGCGCCGCACCCGACAGCGAGCCCTCCTGAACGACGGCCAGGAAGCTGCGGTATAGATCCCAGTCCGGTCCGCTGTTCATGTGTTTCCGTTTAGCACCCGGACGATCTTATGCAATTTTCTTCCGGACTGACGTCCCTCATGTTGCCGCCAGCGGCCGCATCGTGCGGCCGGGAGGAGATCGCTCATGAGCGGATCGACCGTCGTTTTCGGGTTCGGCGCGGTGGGGCGCGCTACCACGCAGGCGCTTCTGACGCGCGGCGAGGCCGTCTGTGTCGCGCAACGTAGCCGGCCTGCGGATCTGCCGGCACAGGCCGCGTTCAAGCCTTGCGATGTGCTCGATGCGGACGCTGTCCGCCGAGCTGTCGGCCCGGCAAGCCAGGTCGTATTGGCGGTCGGCTTTCCCTACGACGCGCGTGTGTGGCGCACCGCTTGGCCGAAGGCGATGACCAACCTCGTCGAAGCCTGTGCGGCGACCCGCGCGCGCATGGTCTTCGTGGATAACCTCTACATGCTGGGGCCGCAGCGTGAGCCGCAGCGCGAGGACATGCCGCTCGCGACCCTCGGCGCGAAGCCGGCGATACGTTCGGAGGTGACGCGCATCTGGATGGCGGCGGCGACGGCGGGACGCGTCCGCGTCGCGGCCTTGCGGGCACCCGATTTCTACGGTCCGGGTGTCGCCGTGTCGCATTTGGGCTCGACCGGCTTCGGTGCGCTCGCGCGGGGCAGGCCGGCTTTCCTTCTGGCGCCGCCCGATACGCCGCACGACTTTGCCTACGTCCCCGATATCGCGCGTGCCGTGATGACGCTGCTCGATGCGCCGGACGACGCATACGGCCAAGTCTGGAACATGCCCTGCGCGCCGACGCGGACCCCACGCGAGATGCTGCGCCTGGGCGCCGAGGCGCTCCACGTCAGGCTGAGGATCATAGCCGTGCCGCTGAAGCTCCTGCCGTTGTTCGGCCTTGTGGCCCCCTTCATGCGCGAGGTCGCGGACGTGAGCTTCACGTGGGATCGGCCGTATCAGGTGGACGCGAGCAAGTTCACGCGGCGCTTCTGGTCCGATGTGACGCCGATCGAGGTGGGTGCTCCGGCGACGGCTCGCTCTTTCGTGCCCTCGCCGCACCAGCCTTGAGCTCGAATGCTCATGCCGTACCTGGCGCATTCGTTTCGGGCCGAGGACACTAGAAGCTGCCATCCGGCACCGGCGGTCGACGACCTGTTGCGGCTGTTAGGATTCGTTGGTGCGGCATCGGACCAGTCGCTACTGAACAACCGTCTGGTAACAGATCACCGCGGCACCAGGCGGCGATGTCGACCGATGCTCGGCTTTATGAGCCCCGAGGCAGCCAGAAGCGCCAGCACGTGCCAGCGTCGATACGCCGCCACCGCCACATGCGGCGCACCGTCAGCGCGCTTGGCATTCTGGAGGCCGCGTCGGCAGGAACCGAGCCGGCGGCAATTCGACGAGCAACGCTCGGCCGTAGAATCTGCCACAGCCATGCAAACACCTTAACCGTAGTGGTCTCGAGCTAGGGCGTGTCGTCATTTAAGGGATTCCGGCGCGGCGGAAACTTCGATTCATAGCGTGTCAGCCAAGATGGAGCTGACCAGTGCGACGCTACGGCCTTCGGGACGATCAATGGGAGCGTATCAA
>JAABUQ010002528.1_pt1 | contig 35920 bp, 13 predicted proteins | sample 5560001 | NCBI WGS metagenome assembly JAABUQ01 (sample SAMN10711888, study PRJNA513371) | rock metagenome | isolation source: Antarctica rocks | place: Antarctica: Victoria Land, Finger Mt nord | collected 2015-12-18
CGGGGGGATGTTCTCCGGGGGCGGCGGGATGGGCGGCGGGATGGGCGGCGGGATGGGCGGCGGCGGCATGGGCGGTGGTGGGATGGGCGGCGGCGGTATGGGCGGCGGTGGGATGGGCGGCGGCGGGATGGGCGGCGGGATGGGCGGCGGGATGGGCGGCGGGATGATGGGCCGAGGACTGGGTGGAGTGAAGCCCCCCTACAAGCCCACGCCGGCGGACGAGGACCGGAACAAGGTGATCCTGGCCAAGTTGGAGAAGCCGGTCCCCATGCACTTCTCCAACGAAACGTCCCTCGAAAGCTTGATCAAGTACATCAAGGAGGCGACCAAAGGACCGGGCGAGAAGACCATCCCGATCTATGTCGATCCGCAAGGGCTCGAGGACTCGGACAAGACGATGCAGTCGACCATCAACCTCGACCTGGAGGACGTGGCACTCAAGGTGACACTCCGCCTGGCGCTCAGGCAGTTGAATTTGCACTACGTCGTCAAGGAGGGAGTTCTGGTGATTGATCACATCAGCGAAGAGGCGAACAACCCCCCCGACTTCGAGAAGCCGGAAGTAACCCGGCCATCCGGCCCGCGCGGCATCCAGTGAGCGAAGCCGACCACCCGCGATCGCTTCAACGACCGGCCAGCACCGAGCCCGGGGCGAGTCCGACGCCCCGGGCGTCGCGGTGGCTGGAAAACGCCATCCGGCCCCGGTCGAGGACGATCAGCTCGCCGAGCTGGAACGTGTGCCAGCCCGGGCCCCCCAGCGGGCAGGTCGCGACCACGAAGCCGCGGTTGCCGGGCTGGCCGGCGACGTCGACCGCCAGCGAGTCGTCGGCGAAGTGGCGGGGCCGGCCCTCGCGGACGTGGATCTCGCGGAAGTTCAGGCCCTTCCAGCCGTTGACGTCGTGGTAGACGAACAGGCGGCGGCCGTCGGACAGCAAGACGTTGAGCTTGCCCAGGCGGTTGGCCGCGGCCAGCGACTCATGGAGCCATCGCCAGTCGGCCTCGGAATCGAGCGGCCCGCCCCGCTCGGCGATCTGGCCGAGGAGGTGGCAGAAGTAGCGCTCGGAATCGGTCCCGCCCACGGGCCGGTAAGCCCCGAGGGGCAAGGCCAGGGCCCGGTCGTCGAGGGTCCCGTTGTGGGCGAAGCAGTAGTCGCGCCCGCCCAGTTCGCGGGCGAAGGGGTGGGTATCGGCGTGCGTCGGCGCGCCGCCGACGGTCTTGTGGCGGACGTGGGCCAGGAAGGTTCGGCTCCTCAGCGAGGGATCGGCCGCCAGGAAGCCGGCGTGGTGGCTCGCCCCCCACCTCACCGGCCCCTTGACGATCGCGACGGCCTGGTCGGGGTACCACCCCAGGCCCCAGCCGTCGGGGTTCTCCTCGCCGCGAGCGGCGAACTCCCGGAGCGAGAAATCCGCCACGACCGGGTCTTCGAACGATAACGCCATCAACTCGCACATCGGCCGCATCCTCGTGGACGAGCAGCGGGCACGGCCGCGCCAACCAAAAGCCCATCATAACGCGGACGCCCGGCCGGTTCGAGGGGAACCGGCCGGGCGCGTCATCACGAAGGCGATGTCAAGGGGGCGGCGGGATCAACCCTCGTAGCCGTATCTACCCTCGTAGCCGTATCCAAACTGGACGCTGTCGCCGTCGAGTTTGGCCAGGTCCGCCTCGAGGAGGGCCTGGTCCGCCAGGAGCGGCGCGGCGTCGGTGTTGTACTGCTTGAGGGCCGCCTGGATGGTCGTGTCGGTGTTGAAGGCGGTCTGGAGGTTGGTGTTGTCGGTGGTAATCTTGGTCACCGCCGCCGCGTAGTCCACCTGGAGCTTGGTGTAGCTGGCTTGGCGGGTGGTCGCGTTGGTCGCCGAGAAGTAGGCCGCCACGTCGGCGTTGAGCAAGGTCTGCGCGGCCGTCGCGTCGGTGTTCAGCGTCTTCTGGGCCGCCTGGAACGTCGTGCTGTTGTTGAGGGCCGTCGCGAAGGCCGTGTAGTCGGCCTGGAGCGTCGGCGTCAGCCGGATTTCGTCGGCTTGCAAAGCGAGCTGGTCGGCGGTGACCTTCGCCTGGTCGGCCTGGAGCGTCTGATTGTTCTGGGTCCCGATGGGCCCGAAGAATTCCTGTTCGAACCCCGACAGGAGGTTGCGGGACTCCAGTTCCGAGACCTGGATCGACAGACGTTTGCGGATGCTCATCGAGTTGTCCTCTCCAGCGATGCCGTTGGATGGCCCAACGCGGCCGACGACCCGGGGACGAAGCCCAAGAGCCGCGGTGCGCCAGGATCGATAGGAGGATCCGGGGGGAGATCCGACATGGGGCAATCGCAACACTAACAGAGATCCAGTTGGACCGAAGTGGGGTGGTTTTTTTTCAACGCTCCTCCGGTTGACACCGGGACCCCAGCATGGTAACGGGTCGGTTTCCGAGAGATATGAGGTTAGAAGAATTTTCGAAAAAAAATGATCAGATTGTCCCATTCTCGCGACCTTCGCGAGGCTGGCCGACTCCTCCGGCGAAGGGTCTTCGATGGTGCCCCACAACCCGGCCAGCGGGATCGAGGGGAATCGACACGGGTCCGAGGCGGCCGGGCCTTCGAGACCCTTGATGATCGCGACGACGGGAATCGGTCCGATGTCAAGCCGTCGAGGCGAACCAGCGTTCGAGCCGGATCAGCCCTTCCTCGATCGAGACGGCCGGCTCGTAGCCGAGGTCGCGGCGGGCGGCATCGATCCGGAACCAGTGGGCCGTCGACAGTTGGTGGACGAGGAACCGGGTCATGGCCGGCTCGCCCTCTCGCCGGAAAGTCCATTGGACCCCTTCGAGGGCGGCGGCGGCCAAGTGGGCGACGGCGACGGGCACCGTCCGGCGGACCGGCGGCAAGTGCGCCGCGCGGAGGATGCCGTTGACGAGGTCCCAGAGCGGCCGGGGGTCGCCTTGCGAGAGGAAATACGCCCGGCCGGCGAGCGGAGAGCCGGGCGCGAGCCGGTCGGCGGCCAACAGGTGGGCGTCGGCCGCGTTGTCGACGTAAATCGAGTCGACCAGGACGTTTCGTCGGCCGATCCGCCGGAGCTTGCCGGCCCGGGCGCGGGCGACGATCCGGGGGACGAGGTGGTTATCCCCCGGTCCCCAGATCAAATGAGGGCGGAGGGCGACGGTCGCGAGCCTGGGTTCGTTCGCCCCCAGGACCATCCGCTCGGCCTCGGCCTTGGTCGCCGGGTACGCCGCCGAGTGGCGGGCCGGATAGGCGAGCGACTCGTCCGCCCCCTCGATGTCGCCGCCGCCGTGGACCACGCTCGGCGAGCTGGTGTAGACCAGCCGCCCGACCCCCCCGACCCGGCAAGCGGCGAGGACGTTCCGCGTCCCCTCGACGTTGGCCCGGCGGTATTCTTCGTAGGGTCCCCAGATCCCCGCCTTGGCCGCGACGTGGATGACGACGTCGACCCCTTTCGCCGCGCGGGCGACGGCGTTCGGGTCGGCCACGTCGCCCCGGATCGTCTCGACCCCGAGGGCGCGCAGCTCGGGATAGTCGCCCCGGGCCAGGCTCCGGACGACGTCGCCGCGGCCGACGAGCCGGGCCACGATCGCCCGGCCCAGGAACCCGCCGCCGCCGGTGACGAGGGCGATCACGCCAGCACCTTCGTCGCCCACGCGGCCAGCTTCTCGCGGAAGATCTTGGCGTTGTGGCGGATGTCGACCGGGAACGCCGGGTGGCGGAGGAACGTCTCGATCGACCGGGTCGTTGGGTTCGTTTTTCCCAGGGCGATCAACTCGTCCCGGAGTCGCGACCAGTCCCGGCGCCCGAGGCTCCCGATCGTCTCCACGCAAAGGACCGGCCGGGCTTGCCCCGGCTCGCCGACCCCGACCAGGGCGGTCCGGGCGACCCAGGGATGGGCGTTGAAGACCCCCTCGCAAGGGATGGTGAACAGGGTCCCCTGGGAGGTTCGCACCCGATGAGCCTTGCGCCCGCAGAACCAGATCCGGCCCCCCTCGTCGCGATAGCCGACGTCGCCCATCCGGTGGAAGAAACCGCCAGTGGCCGGGTCGTCGATCTTGGCCAGCGCGGTGGCTTCGTTCTTCCCGAAGTAGGACCGGGTGACGACCGGCCCTTGCGCGACGATCTCGCCGATCGCCCCGGGAGGCAAGGCCAGGGAGTCGGACCAGGCGGCGATGGGTTCGTTCTGGATGGGGATGATCTCGACCCGCATCCCGGCGACCGGCCGGCCCACGCACACCCCCGCGCCCCGATCGGTGGCGTGGCGGGTTTCGCCGAGGATCTCGCCGGAGCCGATCGAGCAGACGGGCAGGCTCTCGGTCGCCCCGTAGGGGGTGAAGACCTCGGACCCCGGCCCGAGCACGCCCGCCATCGTGGCCAGGACCCGCGCCGGGACCGGGGCGCCGGCGGAGATGACCCGGCGGAGGGTGGGCAGCTTGACCCCTCGGGCCGCCGCGAACTCTCCGACCCGGCGAATCAGGGCGGGCGAGCCGAACAGGTTCGTCGCTCCGAAATCCTCGATGGCCTCGATGATCTTGGCGGCATTCGCCCGGCCGGGTCGGGTGAAGTCCATCTCGGGGACCACGCAGGTCATCCCCAGGATCGGCCCGAACAGGGCGAACAGCGGGAAGGTGCACAGGTCGACCTCGCCGGGCCGGATGGCGTAGGTGTCGCGGAGGAGGTCGACCTGGCTCTGGAAGATGGCGTGGGTATAGACCACCCCCTTGGGGGCGCCGGTGCTCCCGCTGGTGAAGAGGATGGCGGCCGTGTCGTCGGGGCGGGTGGGTCCGGGTCCGGGCGGGGGGTCGGCGTCGAAGGTGATCGGGTTCAGGGTCAGGTGGGACGGGGTCCAGGACGGATCGATCGTCACCGAGGCCCGGATCGTGGCCTTGCCCCAGCCCAGGATTCGCCGGGCGAGCTGCGCCCGGGGGATGCCGATGAAGGCGTCGGGCCGAGCATCGGCCAGGCAAGGGCCGAGGTGCTTGATCCCCAGCCCCGGGTCGACCAGGACGGGGACGACCCCGGCCCGGAGCAGGCCGAACGTCAGGGCGAAGAAGCTCAGGCCGGGCTTGACCATCAGTGCCACCCGGGCGCCCCGGCCGATCCCGACCTCGCCCAGGCCCGAGGCGACGGAGTCCGCCTCGCGGTCGAGCTGGCGGAACGTCCAGTGGACATGCCGGGCCCGGCCCGCCGGGTCGCGACCGGCGGGGGCCAGGACGGCCAGGGCGTCGGGCCGGGCCCGGGCCATCGCGGCCAGGCCGGCCGTGATGTTGCCCGAAACCTCGCCGATCATCCGACCTCCCGGAGGATCGGATGACTCGCCAGGAATGATTGAATCCGGGGGATGATCGCCTCGCCCGCGTCTTCGAGGATGTAGTGGCCGCCGTCCTCGAACCGGAGCACTTCGGCCCCGGGGAACCGGCGGGTCCACTCGTCGAGGAAGTGGCGATCGAACACGAAGTCCTTGAGACCCCAGGCGATCAGGACGGGGCGGTCGGCGAACTGATCCAGGGCGTTGGCCGTGGACCGGACGATGTCGGACCCCCGGTCGGTTGGGCGGAGCGGGATATCCTGGACGAACCGGAGGACGGCGATCCGGCTGGCCCACGAGTCGTACGGGGCCATGTAGGCGGCGCGAAGGTCGGGGCCCATCGGCCGCCGCTTGCAACCGACCCGGGCGGCGATCCGGCAAAAAGCGTTCCCGCCCCGGACCAGCCAGGCGCCGAGCCGGGTATTCCGGCAGATCCAGAGCGGCCACGGGAACGGCTTCGACGCGGGCAGGGGGAACGCCCCGGTGTTGAGGACGACCAGCCGGGCGACCCGCTCGGGGTGGCGCGCGGCATAGGCCATCCCGATCATCCCGCCCCAGTCGTGGACGACCAGGGTGATCCCCCGGTCGACCCCGAGGTGGTCGAGCAAGGCTCCGAGGTCGTCGACCCGGCTTTCCAGGGTATAAGCGTACCGCGAGTCGTCGGGCTTGTCGCTCAGGCCGCAGCCGATCTGGTCGGGGACGATCGCCCGGTACCGGCCGGACAGGGCCTCGACCAGGTTCCGGTAATAGAACGACCAGGTGGGGTTGCCGTGGACCATGACGACCGGCTCGCCCGCCCCTTCGTCGAGGTAGTGGAGGCGGAGGCCGTCGCGGTCGAAGTCGCGGCCGGGGTGGGCGTCGAGGAAGGCGTCAAGGGCCTGGCTCATCTCGGGTCACCACTCCACGCCGAGCATCAGGCAGTTCAGCCCGCTGCCGATCCCGAGGAAGCCGACCCGGTCGCCGGCCTTGAGGAAGTCGCGCTCCTCGGCCAGGGCGGCGGTCAGGGGCAGCGAGACCGTCCCGATGTTGCCGAGGTGGGCGAACGTCGAGAACTCCTTGCGGGTGTCGATCCCCAGCTCTTTCAGGACCGTCTGGCGATGACCGATGCCGACCTGGTGGCAGATCACCTTGTCGACCTGATCTTCCTTCCACGAGAGCTTGCGGAGGAACGCCTTCCAGGTCCGGACGCCGAGGTCGACCCCGTGCTTGAGCACGGCGATCGAGTCGGTCGCCATGAACTGGTGGAACTGCGACGGGGCGAGCGACCCCAAGGTCTCGATCCCCCACCGGCAGAGGGCGTGGAACTGGGGGGCGTTCTGCGTCACCCCGCCGACCAGCCGCCGCCGCCTCGGGCCGGTGAACGAGCCGTCGGTCAAGATCACCGCCACCGCCCCCGAGCCGCCGGTCAGGGTGGCCAGCGAGTCCTTGAAGGCTTCCATCGTCCGGGTCTGGACCATCTTCTCGATCATGATGTCGACGATCTCGCGCGAGGTCTCGCACGACACCACCATCCCCGCGCGGATCTGGCCCAGCTCGATCCGGTTGGCGATGTCGACCATCCCGTTGAGCACGCCCAAGCAGGCGTTGCTCAGGTCGTAGACCGCCGCGGCGGGGCTGACCCCGACCCTCGACGCCACCCGGCACGCCGTCGCCGGCTCGAACAGCTCGCGGCAGACCCCGGCATAGATCAGGACGTCGACGTCCCCGGGCCGGACCGACGAGCCGCAGAGGGCATGCTTGGCCGCCGCGACCGCCCCTTCGGAGAGCGGATAGCCGGGGTCCCACCATCGCCGCTCGACGATCCCGGTCAGCGATTCGAGCTGGCCCCGAGGGATGCGCAACGCCTCGTAGACCCCGGAAAGGCGGTCCTCGATCTCGCCGGAGGTCACGACCTCGGAGGGCAGCTCGTACCCGATCGCTTCGATGTAGACCCGAGAGTATTTCATTGGGCCTTATCCGTCCAGCCGGAGCGTGAAGTCGTTCATCCCGTAGATCACCCGCCCGTCGACGTCGAGATAGCCGTCGGCCTTGATCCACCGCCGGGCGTCGTCGACCTCGGTGACGACCGCCCGGGTCGTGACCACGCCGTTGGTCGGCAGGATCTGGCCGCGGTAGGTCCAGCGGTGCATGTCGCCCAACCCCATCGCCTCGAACCGCGCGGCGGGGTCGGCGACCCCCCAGCGCTCGCGAGCTATCACTTTAAGGAGTTGCAGGAAGGATTCCAGCCCCAGCGACCCCGGGACGACCGGATCTTGGTGGAAATGGGCGGCGAAATACCAGGCCGACGGGTCGACCCGCATCGTCCCCCGGACGAACCCCAGCCCGCGAGGGCCGCCGTCGGGGATATATTCCTCGACCCGGTCGATCATGGCCCACCGCCGATCCGGGAACGGCGGCGCGTCCGGGAAGTCGAAGCCCCGGCCCCGGGCGGCCTCGGCGCGGTCGGGCCGATAAACCGCCGCGTCGCGGATGCCGACCTGGTCGGCCAGCGCGGCCTTGCTGAAGAAGCCGAAGGTCGTCTCCCCCCGATAGAGGGGATGTCCCGAGGCCGCGACCTCGATGTCATATTGCTGGATGATCATCCCGCCCGACCGGGAAACCTTGGTGGCCGTCGCCGTCGAGGTCAGGGTGCCGACGTCTCGGCCCACCGGGGCGACCTGGACCGCCGAGCCGCCGAGATTGCGGAACGACAGGTCGACGTCGCTGGTCAAGGCCGAGCCCATGTAGGCCGCGAGCCAGCCGCACGGCTGCAAGGCCGCTTCCAGGAGCACGGCGAACGGCATCCGGTCCTGGCGGTCGGCCTCGAAGTACCAGGCGTCGGGCGGGACGTCGTACTCGGCCACCGCCCGCGCCCCGGCGGCCATCTTCCACGGTTCGCCGGCCACCTCGACCACCCGGTCGAGGAACTGGTAGGGCGGGCCCGGCAGGCGGGCGATGACTCGCCCCTCGTCGAAGATCCGGTACGGCTCGCCGAACGCCTCCGACGGCTTGCCGATGGCGAACGCCCGGATGCTCGCGGCGTCGTAGAGCGGCGGGCGAGTCGCCGGGGCCGGGCGGCCCCAGAGCCGGTCGAGCCGGTCGCGGTCGAGGCCGTTCATCCGCAACGACATGTCGGTGATCTCGACGATCGGCCGGCCGTCGGCGGACATCAGGGCGTCGACGATCGCATACGGCTCGGGCCGATACCCCAGCTCCTTGATGCTGATCTCGTAAGCGACTTTGCGCGTCGATCCGACGACCTGGCCCCGGCACTTGAGCCGGCCGGCCACGCCCGGGACCGGCTGGCAGGTGACCTCGCCCGCCTCGCCGATCCAGCCCATCCGCGTCAGGAAGATCCGGAGAGTATGGAGGCAGCACTCGTACATCAAGGTCCCGGGCATCACCCGGTCGTCGACGAAGTGGCAGGTCATGAACCAGTCGTCGGGCCGGATGTCGGCCTCGGCGCGGATCAGGCCCAGGCCGAACCGGCCGCCGTCGGGCTCGATCGCCAGGACCCGGTCGACCAGCCGCATCCCGCCCCCGGGCAACGGGGCGGGCTGGCGGAGGTCGAGCCCGTCGAAGGCCGGCCCGAACGCGGCGGCGAGGTCGCCCCGGCGGAGGGCCTCGACCTGGTCGTCGCCCAGGCTCTCGGCGACCATCGGGACCAGGGGGCGCCAGTCCCCCGGGCGCCGGCCGGGCTCGGGCCGGAGGTCGAGCGCGGTCTTGACGATCCCCCGGCCGGCGGCCAGGGCCTCGGCCGTGAAGAACCCGGCGCAGCCGTCGCTCATGGTCATCAAAGGGTCGCCGTCGACGGTCGCCTCGAACCGGAACCGGAACAGGCGGGAGTCCCCCTGGCGGAAGAAGTGGTCGATGGCGATGTCGTGGCGGATCACCGAGCCCGGGCCGGGCAGCTCGCGGTGGAAGGTCACGACCGCGTCGAGGAGCCGGTAGACCGCCCGGCCTTGGGTCTCGAAGTCGATCCCCAGGTAGGCCGACAGGAACAGGTCGGCCTGGCCCGACTCCACGGCGATGCAGGTGGGGATCACCCCGCCGTCGAGGTACCAGGCCCCCGCCCGGACGTCGTGCTCGGTGACGACCCGGCCCGAGGTCATCGACCGGGGCTCACCTTCGATGGCCAAGATCCGGTCGACCAGCATCAACGGCTCGTCGGGCAGGCGGACCCGGGTCGGGTGGGCGTCGACGGGGGCGAAGTCGGGCCCGAGGACCGCCCCGATCGACCCGACGGCGAACTCCAAGCAACCGGCCCGATCGAGCGAGCGCGGGGGCATGGTTCCCGAAGCGGGCGGCCCGGGGTCGTCCCACCGATCCCCGCCGGGCGGCTCGTCCCCGGTCCCGCCCGCCCCGGCAAGCTGGCCGATCAGGTCCATCTGGAAGGCCATCTGCCGGGCCATCGCCCGGCCGATCCCGTCGGACAGGGTCAAGAACGCCCCGTGGGCCCCGGCCCCGGCGGCATCGGTGGCCAGGACCTGGCGGCGGAGCGGGTCGGCGACCGCGACGGGGGCGAGCGATGGGGCGAAGTCCGGCACCGGATGGGGCTCCCGAGGGGCAATGCGAGGCGGCCGGACGACGACGGGCGGAGCCGGCTCGACGGGGTCGGCGACGGGGGCGACCGCCTTCGGGGGCGCCGGCGGTCGGAACGCCTCGCCGCCGACCCGGACCCGGAGCCACCGGCTCGATTGTTCGGCCGGCGGCTTGACCGCGCAATTGTCATAGAGCGCGGCCAGGTCGACCGGGAACCGCTCGGCGATCAGGCGGCCGAGCAGAGACAGGATGGCGGCGACGGGCTCGCGGTCGGCGGGGCTGGCGGTCGCGGCCAGGTGGGGCCGGTCGTGGAGGATGTCGGCGATCATCCGCGAGCACGACCCGCCCGGGCCGACCTCGACGAACGCCCGGACCCCGGCCTCGTGGGCGCCTCGGACCACGGCCGGGAAGTCGACCCCGTGGAGGGCGTGGCCGAGGATCGAGTCGGCGGCCGAGTCGCGGCCCACGTCGTAAGGGCGGCCCGAAGCCCCGCTGAAGAACCGGACCTCGGGCGGCGGGGTGGTCGGCAACAGGTGGAGGTCGCGGTACGCCGCCTCGACCGGCCGGACCACCGGGCAATGGACCGTGCTGACCAGCGGGAGCGGGTGGAACCGGCATCCCAGCCGCTCGACCAGCCGGGCGACGGCCGCCCCCTGGCCGCCGACCACGGCTTGCCGGTCGGTGTTGACGATCAGCAGGTAGGCCCGATCGATCCCCGCCAAGGCTTCGCGGATCTGGCCGATCGGCCGGGCGATGATCCCGGCGACCCAGTCGACCGCCTCGCCCTCGGGCAACGCCCACGCCCGGCGGGCGGCGTCGGACGGGCCGGCCAGGTCGGACCGGAACAGGGGCGAGGCGTCGAACCGGCGGAACATCCGGTCGCGGTCGGTCCAGGCGTGGAGGGCGAACAGGGCGGTCGTCTCCCCCAGGCTGTAGCCGAGGGCCGCGTCGGGCACGACCCCGACCGACCGGAGCAGGTCGGCCACCACCGTCCCGAACGACACCTGGCCGAAGATCGGCGTCCGGTGGTCGGCGAAGCGGGCGGGCGGGTCGGCGTTCCAGTACGTCCCGGGCCCCATCTGGCTGGCCAGGAGGGCGACCGCCCCGTCCTGGGCCCGGAGGATCTCCGGCCAGTGGGCCGACAGCTCGCGGCCCATCCCGGCGAAGTGGTTCCCCATCCCGGGGAAGACGAACGCCAGCCCCGCGTCCGGCCCGAGCGGGCGGGCGGAGTAAGCCACCCGGTCGCCCCCTCGCCCCCGGGGGGTCGGGGCGCCCTCGACCCGGCGCCGGGCCTCGGCGATCCCGTCGCCGAGCGTCTCGATCGCGTCGGCCACGATCGCGACCGCCAGCCCAGGCCCGGGGCGGAGCGGGTGGCCGCGGAGCCAGGCGCGGGCCAGCGGCTCGGCGGGGCCTCGGAGGTCGCCGGCGAAGGCTTCCAGATCGTCGAGCCGGTCCGCCAGGCCCGCCACGTCGTCCGCTTCCGCCACGAACAGCCCGGAAGGCCGGGGCCCCAGGGGCTGGAGCCGGTCGGGGGTCGAAACGCAGGCCGTCGGCTCGTACCCTTCCAGGACGACATGGGCGACCGTGCCGTCGATCCCGGCCGCCCCCACCAGGGCCCGCCGGGGCCCTCGGGCCCGGTCGCGGAGCCAGTATTGCGGCCCTCGGGGGGCGAAAAAGGCCGGCGTATCGGGGAGCGGCCGGTCGGCATCCCGGAGCGTCGGCAACACCTGTTGATGCAACGCGAGGACCGCCTTGACCAGCGAGGCGAAGCCCGACGCCGCCCCCATCCGGCCCACGTCCGACCGGGCCGAGGTCAGGGCGCAAGGGGGGATCGCCCGGCCTCCGGCCAGCTCGGCCAGGGCCCCGGCCTCGGCATGGTCGTCCGTCGGCGACCCCACGCCGACCTCGACGGCCCCGATCCCGTCGAGCCCGACCCCGGCCTCGGCCAGGGCCCGCCGGCTCGAAGCCAGGTAGGCCGGGCGATCGAGGCCCCGGGGGTCGATCCCCCCGCCCGTCGCCAGGCCGGAACCCCGGACGACCGCATAGATCTTGTCGCCGTCGCGTTCGGCGTCGGCCAGCCGCTTGAGGACCACGACCGCCGCCCCGTCGCCGAGCACCGCCCCTGGCTGGAGCGTCGCCTCGGCGAGCGACGCCCGGACGTCGCCGGGGAGGTCGACCGCCCCCACGATCGCGCCGTCCAGCTCGCCCCGCCGGAGCATCCCACACGCGATGTCCAGGGCCCGGAGGCCCGAGGTTTCCTCGGCCGAGACGGTGAAGCTGGGCCCGCCCAGGCGGAACTCCCGGGCCACCCGGCTGGCCACGATGCTCCCCAGCGCCCCCATCGTCCGGTTGGCGTTGAGCGCCGGCCCGAAGGCGTCGCGGAGCCCGGCGACCCAACCGGCCAGGGCCTCGCCCGCCAGGCCCAGGCCGAGCCGGTCGTTCCAGGCGCGGGCCTCGGGCAAGAGCGACCACCGGGCGTGGAACTGGGTGGCGTTCAGGTCGAGCCCCAGCCCGACCAGGCAGCCCCACCGATCGCGAGACTCGCCCTCATCCCAGCCGGCATCCGCGACCGCCTCGGCCGCCAGCCGGAGCAAGAGCGACTGCCGCGGGAGCATCTCCTCCAACTCCTTGGGAGGAATCCGGAACCGATCCGTCGGCAACGCGACCTCGCCGATCCGGTAGGCCAGGCTCGGCCGACCCTGGGCCTCCGAGCGGCGGAACCAGGCGGAAGCCTCAACCCCCCACCACCCCTCGGGGGCGACCGGTCCGACCTCGTCCGACCCGCCGAGGACCCGCCCTTGGACGGCCCGGGCCCCCTCGAACGGCCCGAAGTGGGCCGCCAGGCCGACGATCGCGATCGGGCCGGGGGCGGCCCCGGTGTCGCCCTCGGGGGGCTCGGACCCGGGCGACCATTCCTCGATCAGGGCATGGGCATTGATCCCCCCGAATCCGAACCCGCTGAGGGCGACCCGGCGCGGCCGGCCGTCGGGCTTCCGCTCCCAGGGCTCGGCCCGGGACAGGACGCGGAACGGGCTCGCCCCGATGTTTAGCCCCGGCGCCGGGCGGTCGAAGCGGGCGGTCGGGGGCAGGACGCCGTGCTTCAGGGCCAGCAAGACCTTGAGGAGCCCGGCGGAGCCGGCGGCGGTGAGGGAGTGGCCGAAGTTGGATTTGACCGAGCCGATCACGCACTGGCCGGGCTCCCAGCCCGCTTCGCCCCAGAGGGCCCGGAGGCTGGCGAACTCGACGGCGTCGCCGACCGGCGTGCCGGTGGCGTGGCACTCGATCAGGTCGACGTCGTGGGGGCTCCAGCCGGCCTGGTCGTAGGCCGCGCGCATGGCGCGGAGCTGCCCCTCGGATTGGGGGGCGAGCAGGCCGCCGTCCACGTCGTTGGACAGGCCGAAGCCGGCGATCACCCCGTAGATCCGGTCCCCGTGGCGGAGGGCGTCGGCCAGCCGCTTGAGGACGAACATCCCCGCCCCCTCGCCCACCACCAGGCCGTCGGCCGCCGCCCCGAACGGCGAGGCCACGCCCGAAGGCGACAACGCCCGGAGCTGCGAGAACCCCATCTGGGTGTAGAGCGGGTCCGGCCGCGACAACCCGCCGGTCAGCATCGCGTCGGCCCGCCCGGCGATCAGCTCGTCGGCCGCCAGCTTGAGGGCGTGGAGCGACGAGGCGCACGCCGCGTCGATCGTGCAGGCCCCCCCGCCCAGGCCGAGCCCCTTCGCCAGCAAGCCGGCCGGGAGCCCCGCGACCCGGGCGTTGAGCGGCTCGAACGGCTCGGCCTCGGCCGGCTCGATCCCCAGGGCTCCGGCGAAGGTCGGCACCAGGGTCCCCCGGGCGATCGCCGAGGCGGCCTCGGTGGGCAGGACGATGTTGCCGAACACGACCCCGACCCGCGAGCGGTCGACCTCGGCGGTCGCCGCGTCGCGCCAGGCGGCCCGGCCGGCGTGGAGGGCCAGGTGGAACATCGGGTCGAGCCGGTCGAGGGTGGCCGGGTCGAGGTCGAGCCCGTCGGGGTCGAGCCGGAACCCGTCGACGAAGCAGCCCCGGGTCGAATAGACCCGGTCGGCTCGGCCCACCACCGGGTCGAAGGCGTCGGCCGGGTCGAGGAGCCAGCGCCCGGGCGGGACCTCGCGGGTAGCGGCGGTCCCCGTTTCCACGTTGCCCCAGAACCGCGCGAGGTCGGGGGAGTCGGGGAAGATCCCCCCGATCCCGACGATCGCCACCCGTTCACGCCCGCCCATGATTGCCACCCCGCCCCCGGAAGCCGCCCGTCACTTCGATTCGACCTGCGCCGCGCGGTTCCGGCGGAAGGCCGTCGTGAGCGAGGCGTCGATCACGCATTCGTAATCCTCGATCCGCGCGACCAGGCCCCCTTCGGCGTCGAGGAAGTCGACGTCGGCCCGGGCCTTGCGCGGCCCGGATTCGGTGACCCGGGCCACGACCCGGACCCCGCCGACGGGGAAGGCCCGGCGGAACTGGCGATACCGGCCCACGAACGTCGGCAGCGACCCCGAACCGGACCGATCGAGGCTCCAGAGGATCATCAACTGGAACGCGCAATCGATCGCCAACGGGTCGGTCAGCCACTGCTGGCGGAGCGGCTTTTCGATCCACGTCGAAGGGGGCGGCGCGGTGTGGACCCCGGCGACGATCCCCGACTCGCCGCAGCCGTCGACCCGGCCGATCCCCTGGAGGTCGTGGCCGTGGAACAGGGCGTCTCGGTAGATCTCGCGGCGGGTCGCCGGATAGGGGGGCAACGCGGGCTCGTCGAGGGGCGCGACCGGGTCGGGGTGGCGGTCGCCGAGGACGACCTCGGCCCGGGCGTGGAGGACCTCGCGGCCGTCGGCCCGGACCCCGCGCAGCTCGACCGGGACGACCGAGAGCCCGTCGCGGCGGGTCGACTTGCCCGCGAGGACCCGGATCACCTCGGCCCGGGCGTCGCGGAGGACCACCCCCTTGAGGAGCCGGAGGTCGTCCACGCCCACGCAAACCAGGCCCGGGTGCCGGGTCGTCGCCCCCTGGGCGAGCCATTCCAGGATCAGGGCCATCGGCAGGACCGGCCGGCCGTCCATGACGTGCGACCGGAGGATCGGCGTCGAGGCCACGTCCAAAGTCCGCTCGAAGACCCGGGTCATCGACGACGCGGGCGCCTCGTCTTCTCCCGGCTCCGACTCGCGGAGGAAGTCGGGTTCGGGCCCGCCGCCGCCGAGGATCACCACCTCGACCGGCCGGTCGCCGCCCGCCCGGAGTTCCTCGACCAGGTACTTCGCCCCTTGCTCGACCGGGATCAGGGCGATCCCCTCGGCCTCGAACAGCGGGCGGAGCGCCGGCGTGACCATCCCCCCGGCCCACGGGCCCCAGTTGACCGCGACGACCCGGCAGCCCGGCCGGGCCTGGGCCTCGCGGCGGGCCCGCTTGTTGAGGGCCTCGTTGGCCGCCGCGTAGGCCACCTGCCCCGACCGGCCGAACCGGGCCGTGGACGACGAGAACAGGACCAGGGCCCGGAGGTCGTCGCCGCCGATCGCCCCGAGCAGGGCGTCGAGCCCGGCCACCTTGGTTTCGAAGACGCGGGCGAACTGGTCGTCGGCCTGGTCCTCGATCCGGCGATCGGCCAGGACCCCCGCGCCGTGGACCAGCCCCCGGACCGGCCCGAACTCGGCGCGGAGCGACCCGACGGCGGCCTCGACGGCGTCGCGGTCGCGGACGTCGACCGATCGGTACGCGACCTTGGCCCCGGCGGCCTCGATCCGCCCGAGGTTGGCCAGGACCTCGCGGTTGGCCGCGACCTGGCGGAACTGGTCGTCGAGTTCGCGGGGTGTCGCCCGCCCGCCGGCCCGGGCGTGGAGCGCCCGCTTGATCTCCGCCTCCCCGACGAGCGGGGCGAGCCAGGCGGCTTCGGGCCCCGGCGCCGGGCTCCGGCCCAGGATCGCGACGGTGGGCCGGAAGCCGGAAGCGAGCCCGACCGCCACCTCCGCCGTCACCCCCCGCGCCCCGCCGGTGATGACCACGAGGTCCCCGGCCGAGAACGGGCCCGCCCCCGAAGCCGGCCCGACCGGCTCGGATCGCAGGGCAATCGTCGTCCGGCCGCCCGGGGCCAGTCCGACCTCGGCCGGGCCCCTCGTCAGCAATTCCTCGACGATCGCCGGGGCGGCCTCCGCCCCCGTCCAGGCCGGGTCGAGGTCGACCGCCTTGCAATCGACCTCGGGCCACTCGTGCCCCGCCGTCTTGGCCAGGCCCGCCAGAGCCCCCGACGCCACGTCCGCCCCGCCGGCGAGGCCCGTCAGGCCGAACGTCCCGCCCAGTCGGGACACCGTCAGCAACGACGCCCCCCCTTCCCCGCCGGCCCGGCGCAACCCCGGCGCGGCGAGCCGCAACAGGCGGAAGGCGTCGCCCGGCTCCGGGCCCAGGAGGATCAGCCCCGACAGCGACCCCGGCGCGGCGAGCGAGCCGATCGACCCGCGATCGACCAGCCGGCCGCGGTATCCGAGCGAATCCAGCCGCTCGACGATGGATTCCGCCAGGCCGGTCCCGTCGTCCAGGACCCAGACCTCGCCCCCGTCGCGGAGGGTGACGCTCCCCCGAGCCTCCGCCCCCTTCAAGGGCACGGCCGTCGGGACCAGTCGCCGGACCGGCTCGGAGGGGCCCGGTTTCTCGGCGGGCGGGACGACCGGGGGCACGGCAGGAGCGGGGGCCGCCACCGGGGCCGCCGCCGCCGGGCCGCCCAGGAACTCGGCGATCTGGCCGAGGGTCCGGATCGTGCCCAGGTGCTCCGGCCCGATCACCGGCGACCCCGGCAGCCGCTCCTGCAACGCCGCCAGGATCTCGACCCGCTTGATCGAGTCGATCCCCAGGTCCGCGTCCAGCTCCATCCCCGGCTCCAGCACCTCGGCCGGATAGCCCGTCTTCTCCGACACCACCTCCAACAACGCCGACTGCGCCGCCGACGCCATCGAGGCGACGGCGGGGGCCGGCTTCGAGGGCTCGGGGAGGCGCGGGGCGGGTGCGGCCTTGGGCACTTCGGGCCGAGGCGTCGGGGAAGCCGATCGGGGTGCGGGGGCGGTGGGAAGCGGCGGGCTCGCCGGGGCCAGGACCGGCGCCGGGGCGAGCGGCCGGGGTTCCGGGACCGGCGCGCGTGTCGGGCCCTCGACGGCAAGGGCCGGGAGCGGCGCCGGGGCGGCGACGGGCATCCCGAGCGCGGCCAGGGTCAGTCGTTGGTGATGGTCGAGGAGGGAATGGAACGCCTGGGTGGCCCGGTCCTGGCCTTCGAGGTACTGGCGGTGGAGGCCGGCGGTCTGCTCGGCCACCCTCCGCAACGCGACCAGGTTTTCCTGGGAGGCGCGGATCGCCTCGACCAGGAACGCGGCCGGGGCTGGCGGCGCGTCGGGGGTCGATCGCGTCGCCGGGGCGGCCGGGCGGGTCGGGGCCATCGGGGCGAGGGCGTGGCCGTTGGCCGTCGGCGCGGCCGAGCCGTTGCGGCCGGGCCTGGGCTCGGGGGCGGTCGGGGCCGGGGGGAGGTCGGCGGGTGGGGGCGTCATCATCTTGGGGCGCGGTTCCGGGATCGGGGCGGCGATGGGGAACGACGGGGGGGAGGGTTGCGACGGGGAAGCTGGCGCCGGCGGCTGGGGCGCGAAGTTCGCCCCGGACACCTTCACGGTCAGGCCGGGCTTGCGGGCGGCCGAGGCCCGGGCCTCGGCCCCTTCGTCCCAGGCCGCGAGCCGGATCGGGTGGCCGAGGGCCGCGAGGTGGGCCAGGGCCCGGGCCAGGTCGGCGACGTTGCCCCGCTTGCCCCGCGAGGCGTCGATCGACAGGACCGCGTGCGGGCGGTCCCCCAGGATCGAGCCGACCAGGCCGGCGAGCTTGGCGTCGGGGCCGACTTCGACGAACGTCCGGATGCCCGACCGGGCCATCGCCTCGACCTGGTCGACGAACCGGACGGGCCGGGCGAGCTGATCGGCCAGGATCGCCCGGGCGGACCCGGCGTCGGCGGGATAAGGCTCGGCCGTCGCGTTGGCGTAGACCGGGATCGGGGAAGGTTCGACGGCGACCTTCGCGAGGGCCGCGGCGAGCGGGCCGGAGGCGTCGGCGACGAGCCGGCTGTGGAACGCGGCCGAGACTTCCAGGGTCCGGGCCTGGACCCCCCGGCGGCCGAACGCCTCCGAGGCCCGGGCCACCTCGGCCGACGGGCCGGACAGGACCGACTGGCGGGGGGCGTTGCGGTTGGCGATCACGAGGTCCAACCCCTCGTCGCGGACCACGCCCTCGATCGCGTCGACCGGGGCGAGGACGGCGATCATCCCGCCCCGGTCGCCGCCGTCGCCGGCCATCAGCCGGCCCCGGAGGCGGGCCAACTCGAAGAAGCTGGGGGCGTCGATCCGCCCGGCCGCGTGGAGCGCCGTCAGCTCGCCGAAGCTGTGGCCGGCCACCGCGTCCGGCCGGACCCCGAAGCCTTCGAGGATGCGGTACGCCCCCAGGCTCGCGGCGCCGATGGCCGGCTGGGCCACGTCGGTGGACCGCAAGGCCCGCTCGGCCCGCTGGCGGCCTTCGTCATCGAAGGACGGGTGCGGGTAGATCCGGTCGCCCAGGCCCGGGGCCCCGGCGTTGGCCTGGGCCAGGGTCGCCCGGAGGGCGGGGAACCGACAGGCGAGGTCGCGGAACATCCCGACGTATTGCGACCCCTGGCCGGGGAACAGCGCGGCCAGGCCCCCCGCCACCGGGCCCGTCGCGTAATAAACCCCCTCGGGTCCGTTCGCGGTCGGGCCACCGATCAGCGAGCGGGCCCGGTCGACCAGCTTGGGCCAGGCGATCCCGTCGCGCTCGGCGACGATCGCGAGCCGGCAGGGGTGATCGGCCCGGAAGCTCGCGCGCGACCGGGCCGCCGCGCCCCGGAAGGCTTCCCAGGGGAGCCCGGCGGGCCAGGCGTCGAGCGCGGCGCGGAGGGCGTCGGGGGTCGCGCCGGAGTGGGCGACGATCTGGACGTCGCCGTCCCAGGCGACCCCGGCGGGCTCGGGGTCGGCCTCTTCGAGGACCGCGTGGAAGTTGCTCCCGCCGAACCCGAAGGCGCTGACGCCGGCCCGGCGGGGGTGCCCGGCCGAGGGGAGCCAGGGGCGGGCCTCGGTGTTGACGTAGAACGGCGAGGCCCCCGGTCGGGCGAGTTCGGCCGGCTGGTCGACCTTGATCGTCGGGGGCAAGACCTTGTGATACAGGGCCAGGGCCGCCTTGATGAGGCCCGCCGCGCCCGCCGCCGCCTTGGTGTGGCCGATCTGGGACTTGACCGAGCCGAGGGCGCACCAGGTCCCGTCGGCCTTGGCCGACCGATAGACCTCGGCCAGGGCCGACAGCTCGACGGCGTCCCCTACCCTGGTGCCGGTCCCGTGGGCCTCGACCAGCTCGATCGTCTCGGGCGTGACCCCGGCCGATTCGTAGGCCCGCCGGAGGCACTTCGCCTGGCCGGCGGCGCTGGGGGCGTAGACGGCGTTCCCCTTGCCGTCGCTCGACGAGCCGACCCCCTTGATGACGGCGTAGATCCGGTCGCCGTCGCGGCGGGCGTCGTCGAGCCGCTTCAGGGTCAAAACGCCGAGCCCTTCGCCCAAGATGGTCCCGTCGCTCGCGGCCGAGAACGGCCGGGCGTCGCCGGTGGGCGAGAGGGCGGGGGTCTTGCTGAAGCACATATACATGAAGATGTCGTTGAAGGTGTCGAGGCCGCCCGTCAAGGCGACGTCGCACCGGCCGGCGGCCAGCTCCAGGATGGCGAGGTGGACCGCCCCCATCGTGCTGGCGCAGGCGGCGTCGACCACGCAGTTGGTCCCGCCCAGGTCGAGCCGATTGGCGATCCGCCCGGCGGCGACGTTGCCGAGCAGGCCGGGGAACGAATTCTCCTGCCAGCCGACGTAGGAATCGGCGATCCGCCGGACGACCTCGGAGGCGACCGGCTCGGCGACCCCGGCCTCCTTGAGCGCCCGCCGCCAGATCGGGTGGCCGAGCCGGGCGCCCAGGGGGATGACCAGCTCCAGGGTCCCGGTCACCCCCAGGACCACGCTGACCCGGTCGCGGTCGAAGGCCCGGCCGGGGCCATAGCCGGCGTCCTCGAGGGCGGCGCGGGCGACCAACAGGCCCAGGAGTTGCGTGGTGTCGGTCGCGTCGAGGTTGGCCGGGGCGATCCCGAAGTCGAGGGCGGGGAAGTCCACCGGGTCGAGGAACCCGCCCCGGTGGGCATAGGTCCGATCGGGGGCCTTGGGGTCGTCGTCGTGGTAGTCGGCCGGGTCCCAGTGGGTGGGGGGGACCTCGCGGATCGCGTCGACGCCCGAACAGATGTTGACCCAGTAGCGGCCGAGGTCTTCGGCCTTGGGGAACAGGCAGCCCATCCCGACGATCGCCACGGGCACCGAGGGGGTTCGATCGGCAACGTTCAAGGGACTGGTCCTCTGATCCGACGGAGCGAGGGAGGGCGAGCGGAGCCGGCGAAGTCGAGCGAAACGGGGCGACCCCGATTCATTGGACGGACCGGTCGTCGATTTCCGCCAGCGAGAGCGGGGCGAGGCTCGGGATTCCGGGCGGGACCGTCATCCCCTGCGTGGCCAGGGTCCGGGCCCGGGCGAGGACGGCGGCATGGTGGAGGATGTTCCGGGCGACGACGACGACCCGCCGCTCCTCGGGGCATTCGAGGAACGAGCCGCGGACCCACTCGTTGAACGCGGCCATCGCCGGGCCGCACCAGACCTGGTAGTCGACCGCCCGGGTCGGGTCGCCGGCGTTGGCCCAGTGCGACGCCTTGCCGAGATACCAGCGGAAGACCAGGGCCATCCGGTGCTTGGGGTCGCGGCCGGCCCGCTCGACCTGCGCGGGGTCGCGGTCGAGGAAGTAGGCGCGGGTCTCGTCCCAGATCGCTTCGAGGGGGGCCTTGAAGATGGTCTTCTCCAAGGTCGCGCGCTCGGAGGCGGGGATCTGGTCGATCCCGTCGTAGGCCCGATAGGCCTCGTGGAGCTTCGCGGCCCGCATGGCGAACATGGTCCCGCGCTTGAGGACCTGGACCTTGACGCCCATCTCGAACATGTCGGCCGCCGGGGCCATCGCGATGTCGGCCTGCTGGGCCTGGGCCAGCATCTTGCGGACGGCGTCGGACGTCCCGGACTCGACGCACGCCTGGTTGACCGACCCGACCACGACGTAGCTCGCCCCCATCGCGAACGCCGCCGCCGCCGACCACGGCGTCGAGATCCCGCCGGCCGCGCCGACCCGCGGGGGCTGGTCGTAGCCGTTGTAGCGGTCGCGGAGGGCGAGCATCGTCGGCAAGAGGACCACGGCCGCCTGGTTGTCGGTGTGTCCGCCCGAGTCGGCCTCGGCCGTGAGGTCGCCGGCCATCGGGACCTCGGCGGCCCAGCCGGCCTGCACGGGCGTGATCTCCCCCGAGGCGACCAGCTCGCGGAGGAACCGCTCGGGCGGCGGGGCGAGGAACTTCGAGGCGACCTCGACCCGCGACACCTTGGCCATCACCCGGTTGGGCGCGACCACCCGGCCCGACGGGTCGCGGCGAATCCCCTTGACCCGGTAGCGGACCACCGGCAACGTCAGGTCGAGGTACGCCGACGCCTCGACCAGCCGGACCCCCCGGCGGAGGTAGAGGTCGACCACCGCCGACTCCAGGGCCGGGTCGTTCGGGCTGTGGATCAGGTTGAAGCCGCAGGGGAAGGCCCCACCGGGCGAGGCTCCGAGGCGGTCGATCGCCGCCTCGACCGCGCCGAGCGAGAGCCCGGCGGCGCCGAAGATGCCGAGCATCCCGCCCCGGCCCATCGCCTCGGCGATCTCGACGGAGCCGATCCCGTTGGCCATCGCCCCGGAAACGTAAGCGTAGCGGAGGCCATGCTCGGCCCGGAAGCTCGCGTCGCCCAGAGCTTCGGGGCGACAGGCCGGCAGGTAGCCGGCGACCCGGCCGGGGTCGAGCCGGTCGAAGCCGCCGGCGTCGGGCTCTTCCAGGTGCAGGCCGTCGGCCCGCTCGACGACGAGGAATGGGGAACCGACCAGGCCGAGCGCCCGCTCCAGGATATCGCCGCTCGTCGTGGGGACCACCGCTCGACTCCTCGCCGCCTTCAATAGGGAACCCCAGGGACGCCCGGGCGGGCCCGGCCATCTTACCGCAAGCGACCCCGGCCCGACCATCGTCCCGCGTCGGGCCGTGAATTTTACGGGTTCGGGGGGCCGTGCCACTATCCCGAAAACGCCGGTTTCCGGTCGGCCTGGCCGAACCCGAGGGCCGGGCCGTGGGCGAAGGCGGGGTCTGGGCGGGTTTTCGGGGCCCATGTCGCCCGTTCGCCCGTTGCGTCGGGGGCCGGTCGCCGCTAGACTCCTGGCTCGCGGGGCCGCCCCGGCCACGACCCGGGGTGTCGGGAAAGGTCGGGGACCGCGCCGGGTTCGGTTGCGGATTTCCAAGGTCCCCGGATGATATACTGGAACCGGACGTGCCCGGCCCGCCCTCGGCCGGATCTTCGCCGCCCGCGACGGGCGACGAGTCGGCGACCCTCGACACATCACAGGTCGACGTCAAGACGGGCCTTTCGGCCCTTGGCGTCGCCACCGGACCGATCTCGGGCTGACCGGGCCCTCGGGCGGGATCTCCAGGGAGAACGTCAGCGGGATGAGCCCATCTTTAATCGCTTCCGCGGACCCGACCTCGCTGGCCTCGGACCCGACCCGGTCGCCCTTCCTCGACCCCCGGGGTGATGCGCCGATCCGGGCCGAGCTTTACGGCCTGGACCGCCTCGAAGAGTTGGCCCGCCAGCTCGCGGCGACCAGCACCGTCGACCCGTCCTTGAAGGTGGGAGACCGCGTCCTCGGCCGGTTCGCCGACAACGGCCAGGTCCTGGTGCGGACCCACCGCCGGATCGTCGGCGAGGTCGACCGCCCCGAAGGGCGGGGGATCGACGCCGAGTGGCTGGCGGACAACTTCCACATCGTCGAGGACGTGCTCCGCGAGATCAAGCAGGACTTGCCCAGCGGCTATTATTCGGAGCTGCCCAAGCTCGCCGTGGGACAGGTCCGGGGCTATCCCCGGGTCTACACGCTGGCCCTGGCCCTGGTCGCGCACACCGACAGCGAGCTCGACGAGGCCCGGATCACCCATTTCCTCCGGGCCTTCCAGTCGGCCGCCCCGCTCCGGATCGGCGAACTCTGGGCCGTCCCGACCATGCTCCGCCTGGTCCTGATCGAGAACCTCCGCCGCCTGGCCGAGCGGATGGTCCGGGGCTGGGACGAGCGGCTCAAGGCCGACGCCTGGGTCGCCCACCAGTTCTCGGCGCCGATCGTGGAAGACGAGGAGGACGCCCCGGTCCCGACGCCGACCGGCGAGATCCCCCCCTTCCCCGGGTTGAGCGACCCGCTGGTCGTCCGCCTGGTCCAGCTCCTCCGCGACCGGGGGGCCGCGGCCGCCCCGACCCTCAAGCGGCTCGAAGGCCAGCTCGCCGACCGGGGGGGCGACGCCAACCGCGTCCTCCGCGACGAGCACCGCCGCCAGGCCGCCAACCAGGTCTCGGTCGGCAACTGCGTCATCAGCCTCCGGCTGCTCTCGGCGGTCGACTGGAACACCTTCTTCGAGCAGCACAGCGCCGTCGAGGTCGTCCTCCGCGACGACCCGGCGGGCGTCTACGCCCTCCAGGACTTCGCCACCCGCGACCGCTACCGACGGGCCGTCGAGCGGATCGCCCGCCGGGCCAAGGCCGACGAAGACGCGGTCGCCCGCCGCGTCGTCGAGATGGCCGCGGCGGCCCCGGCCGACGGGTCGGCGCGGCGGCACGTGGGCCATTACCTGGTCGACCAGGGGCGGCCGGCGCTGCTCCGCGAGTTCCGGTATCACGCCCCGCCGGGCGAGCGGGCCTATGACTTCGCCCTGGCCCATCCCGGGCCGACCTACTTCGGCTCGATCGGCCTGCTGCTCGCCGCCCTGCTGGCGGCCCTCCTGGTCTTCGGCGTGCCGGCCGGGACGAGTCTCGGGGCGGTGGCCCTGGTGGCCCTGGCGTTGCTCCTGCCGGCGGTGGACGTCGCGGTGGGGCTGGTCAACCACGCGATCACCTTGTTGATGCCGCCGCGGAAGCTGGCCCGGCTCGACTTCGCCAGGCGGGGCATCCCGGCCGATTGCCCGACGTTCGTGGTCGTCCCGAGCATGCTGGTCCGCACGGACAGCGCCTCGGTCCTCCTGGAACGCCTGGAAATCACTTACCTCGCCAACCCCGATGCGAGCCTCCGCTTCGCCCTCCTGACCGACTTCGCCGACGCCGACGAGGAGCACCGGCCCGAGGACGACGGTTACATCCGCGGGGCCCTCGACGGCGTCCGGGCCCTCAACGCCCGGTACGCGGCCGGCGGCCCCGATCGGTTCTTCCTGTTCCATCGCCGGCGGAACTGGAACCCGGTCCAGGGCCGCTGGATGGGCTGGGAACGGAAGCGCGGCAAGCTGTCGGAGTTCAACCGCCTGATCCGGGGCGACCGGGACACCAACTACGTCCACCTGAGCGCCGACCCGGCGACGCTCCCCCATTTCCGGTTCGTCATCACCCTGGACGCCGACACGGTCCTGCCCCGCGAGAGCGCCCGCCGCCTGGTCGGGACGCTGGCCCATCCGCTCAACGCCCCCCGCTTCGACCCGGGTCGAGGGCGGGTGGTCGAGGGCTACGGCGTCCTCCAGCCCCGGGTGAGCTACCACTTGTTCGCGGCGACCCGGTCGCGGTTCGCCGGCCTCCTGGCCGCCTCGGCCGGGATCGACCCCTACGCCACGGCGGTCTCCGACACGTACATGGACCTGTTCGGCCTCGGGAGCTTCACCGGCAAGGGGATCTACGACGTCGACGCCTTCGAGGCGGCCACGGGCCACACGTTCCCTGAGAACCAGATCCTCAGCCACGACCTGATCGAGGGGAACTACGCCCGGTGCGGCCTGGTGACCGACGTCGAGCTGTTCGACGACTTCCCGCCCCGGTATCACGCCTACGCCCTCCGCGAGCATCGATGGGCGCGGGGGGACTGGCAGCTCCTCCCCTGGCTCGGCCGGACGGTCCCGGCCCCCGGGGGGACGCGACCGAACCCCCTGCCGACCCTGGAGCGGTGGAAGATCCTCGACAACCTCCGCCGGAGCCTGGTCCCGCCCTCGCTGGTGGCGCTCCTGGTCCTGGGCTGGACGGTGTTGCCCGGCTCGCCGTGGCTCTGGACCCTCTTCGCCCTGGCGATCCCGGCCTTGCCGGTCGGGCAACTCTTCATCGGGGCCATCCACAGCTCGACCCGGAGCCGGTCGCTCGGCGGCCTGCTCAACATCCGCCACGGCCTCCCGGCGACGCTCGGCCAGTGCTTGCTCTGGGTCGCCTTCGAGGCCGACCAGGCCAGACGCCTGCTCGACGCCATCGGGCGGACCTTGCACCGGCTGTTCGTCTCCCATCGGCACATGCTGGAGTGGGAAACCGCCGCGGCGACCGAGCACCGGCTCGGGACGGGCATCGGCAACTTCTTCCGGGCCATGTGGCCCTCGCCCGGCCTGGCCTCGGGGCTGGCCGTCCTGGTGGCGGTGGTCCGGCCGTCGGCGCTGGCCGCCGCCGCGCCCGTCCTGGTCGCCTGGTTCGTGTCGCCCCTGGTCGCCTACTGGGTGAGCCGGCCGAGGCGGGCCGTCGAGTCCCCCTTGACCGACGCCGAGCGGGCCGAACTCCGGCGGATCGCCCGGAAGACCTGGCACTTCTTCGAGACCTTCGTCGGCGACGAGGACCACTGGCTCCCGCCCGACAACTACCAGGAAGACTCGATCGGCTCCGGCGGCCGGGTGGCGCACCGGACCTCGCCCACCAACAAAGGGATGCTCCTGCTCTCGACCCTGGCCGCGCACGACTTCGGCTATCTCGGCCTGAAGACCCTGCTCGACCGCCTGGAAAAGACCTTCGACACCTTCGACCGGCTCGAAAAGCACGAAGGCCACCTGTACAACTGGTACAACACCCAGACGCTCCGGACCCTGCCGCCGAACTACGTCTCGACGGTCGACAGCGGCAACTTCCTGGGCTGCCTGGTCACGCTCAAGCAGGGGCTCCGCGAGAAGGCCGCCGAGCCGATCCCCGGGCCCAACGCGCTCGGGGGGATCGCCGACACCCTGGCCGTCCTGGTCGAGGACGTCCGGGTCGCCCGCCCCGCCAAGGCCGGCGAGGACTTCGGGGCGTTCGACGCCTTGGCCCGCGAGCTGGCGACACTGCTCGACGAAGGGTTCGCCGACCTCGTCGCCTGGGACGACCTGTCCGGCCGGCTCGAATGGGCGGCGGTCGCGCTGGTCGGGAGGGTCCGGGCCCTCGCCGGCGTCGGGCCCAACGTCCTCGATCGCTGGGAAGCCTATGCCCTCCGCCTCGAAGCCTTGATCCGCGAGCGTCGGGCCGAGCTGTCCGCCTTGACCCCCTGGGTCGCCCCGCTCCGCCGGGCGGAAGAGTCGGGCCTGGTCGTCGCCCGCCGCCGCTCGGAACGCTTCGATCGGGCCTGGCAAGGCCTTCGCCCCCGGTTGGCCGGGTTCGGGAGCGTCGCCGAGTTCGCCGGGCTCGCCGCCGCCCTCCCGGCCGAGTTGCGGGCCCTGGAATCGACCGTCGCCGAGGGCGAAGGCCGCGACCCGGCCGTCGCCGCGCTCCGGGCCCTGGCCGACGCGGCCGGGGCCTCGATCGCCCCCGCGATCCTGGCCCGGTGCGAGCGGCTCGGCGATCGGTCGGGGCAACTGGCCGACGCGATGGACTTCCAGTTCCTCTACAAGGAAGACCGCCACCTGTTCTCGATCGGCCTGAACACGTCCGCCGGCCGGCTCGACGCCTCGTGCTACGACCTGATGGCGTCCGAGGCCTGCCTGTCCAGCTTCCTGGCGATCGCGCGGGGCGACGCCCCCCGTCGGCACTGGTTCCAGATCGGCCGGCCGTTCATCGAGGCGGCGAACCGGGTCGGCTTGCTGTCGTGGGGCGGCTCGATGTTCGAGTACCTGATGCCCCGGTTGATGATGCTCCCGCTCAAGGGGACGCTGCTCGACGAGGCCCACCGGACCGCCGTGGCCCGGCAGATGGAATACGGCCGGCAGAAGGGAATTCCCTGGGGAATCTCCGAGTCGGCCTATGCCGCGTTCACCGTCGACGGCGACTACCATTACCAGTCGTTCGGGACCCCCGGCCTCGGGCTCAAGCGCGACATCGGCAACGACCTGGTGATTGCCCCCTACGCCACGGCGCTGGCCGTGGCCGTCCGCCCGCGCGAGGCCCTGGAGAACTTCAAGCGCCTGGCCGCCGAGGGGGGCGAGGGGCGATACGGGTTCCACGAGGCGGTCGACTTCACCCGCGAGCGCGTCCCCAAGGGGAAACGGTCGGTCGTGGTCCGGTCGTACATGGCGCACCACCACGGGATGAGCCTGGTCGCCCTGGCCAACGCCCTGCTCGACGAGCCGATGCCCCGCCGGTTCCACGCCGAGCCGATGATCCGCGCGGCCGAGCTGCTCCTCCAGGAACGCATCCCCCGCGACGCGCCGATCATCGAGCCGTCGGAGGCCGAGGGCCCCTCGTCGTCCGAGGCGAAGATGGAGCGGACGGCGGTCCCCCTGATGAGCCGCCGCCTGAGCACGCCGGCCACGCCGGTCCCGCGGACGCAGTTGCTCTCGAACACCCAGTACAGCGTGATGCTGACCAACGCCGGGTCGGGCTACAGCGTCTGCCGGGGGCTCGACGTGACCCGCTGGCGCGAGGACGCGACGCGCGACGCGCATGGCCTGTTCGTGTACATCCGCGACGTCGCCACCGACGCGACCTGGTCGGCCGGGTACCAGCCGACTTGCCGGGCGGCCGACCATTACGAGGCGATCTTCTCGGCCGACAAGGTGACGTTCCGCCGGCTCGACGCGGCGATCGAGGCCGTGACCGAGGTCACCGTCTCGCCCGAGGCCCGCGCCGAGATTCGCCGGGTCACCCTGACCAACCACGACACCCGCCCCCGCGAGCTGGAGCTGACCAGCTACGCCGAGGTCGTCCTGCTCGGCCACGCCGGCGACGTGTCGCACCCGGCGTTCGGCAAGTTGTTCCTGGAAACCGACTGGGCGCCGGGCCCCGAGGCCCTGCTCTGCCGCCGCCGGCCGCGCTCGACCGAGGTCCAGCCGGTCTGGGCCGTCCACGTCGCGGCCACCGACGGCCCTCCGCTCGCCCCGGCCCAGTACGAGACCGACCGCGCCCGCTTCCTTGGCCGGGGCCGATCGCCGGCCGACCCGGCGGCCCTCGACCCCGGGACCACCCTGTCCGGGACCGTCGGCGCGGTCCTCGACCCCGTCTTCAGCCTCCGCCGCCGGGTCCGGATCGAGCCCGGGTCCTCGGCGGTCGTCGCCTTCACCACCGCCGTGGCCGACTCGCGCGACGAGGCCTTGACCCTCGCCGACCATTACCGAGAGACCGCCGCCGTCGCCCGGGCCTTCGAGCTGGCCTGGGCCCACACCCAGGTCGAGCACCGGCACCGGAACTGGTCGGCGCAGGACGCCCACCTGTTCCAAAGGCTGGCGTCCCACGTCCTCTACGCCGGCTCGGCCCTCCGCGCCGATCCCGTCATCCTGTCCGAGAACCACAAGGGCCAGCCGGCGCTCTGGGCCTACGGGATCTCGGGCGACCGGCCGATCGTCCTGGCCTTCGTCGCCGATTTCGACGAGACCGCGCTCGCCGTCCAACTCCTGACGGCCCATACCTACCTCCGGCTCAAGGGGCTCGACGTCGACCTCGTCCTCCTCGGCGGCCCGGAAGCCGGCGAGGCCGACGACCTCCACCAGCACCTGCTCGACCTCGTCCGGGGCAGCGACGCCCGCGACCACATCGACCAGCGCGGCGGCGTCTTCGTCCGCAAGCTCGGCCCGATCCCCGAAGCGGACCGGGTCCTGCTCCAGTCGTTCGCCCGCGTCGTGCTCCGGGGGGACCTCGGGACCCTCGGCGGCCAACTCGACCGGCCCGAACGGGTCCGGGCCTTGCCCGAACCTTTGGCCCCGACCACGGCCCCGGCCCCGCGCGTCGCCCTGGAACCGAGCATCCCGACCGACCTCCAATTCGCCAACGGGACCGGCGGCTTCGTCGGCGACGGCCGGGAATATCGGATCACGCTCCCGTCGGTCCCCCAGCCCGACGTCCGCCGGAACGGCAAGGCCGACCCCCAGAACCTCCCCCGGCCCGGCTTGCCCCCGGCCCCCTGGGTCAACGTGGTGGCCAACCCGGTATTCGGGTTCATCGCCTCGGAAGCGGGCTCGGGCTATACCTGGTCCGGGAACAGCCAGACCAACCGCCTGACCCCCTGGAGCAACGACCCCGTCGCCGACCCGCCCGCCGAGGTCGTCTACCTCCGCGACGAGGAGACGGGCGACCTCTGGTGCCCGACGCCGCTGCCCATCCCCTCGGCCGAGCCGACCGTGGTCCGCCACGGCCAAGGCTACACGGTCTATGAGCGGCACGTCGGCGGCCTCGACCACGCCTTGACCCTGCTCGTCCCCCCCGACGACCCGGTCAAGTTGATCCAGCTCCGCTTGACCAATCGCGGCGACCGCCCGAGATCCCTCTCGGCCACGTTCTACGCCGAATGGGTCCTGGGGACGTCCCGCGACCAGGCCTCGATGCAGGTCTCGACGACGCTCGACCCCGAATCGGGGGCGTTGCTGGCCCGGAACCCGTTCCACCCCGACGAGTCTGCCCGGATCGCGTTCGTCGACGCCAGCCGCCGTCCCCGGACGGCGACCGGCGACCGCTCGGAATTCCTCGGCCGGAACGGTTCGACCGCCAGCCCCGCCGCGATGGGGCGGGTCGAGCTAGGGGGCGGCTTCGGCGCGGCCATCGACCCGTGCGCCGCGGTCCAGGTCAAATTCCCGATCGCGGCCGGCGCCACCGAAACGGTGGTCTTCGTGCTCGGCCAGGCCGCCACCGTCGAGGAGGCCCGCCGGCTCCTCGACGCCCACCGAGACGCCGCCCGGTTCGACGCCACGCTGGCCGAGGTCCGGTCGCGCTGGGAGCAGATCCTCGGGGCCGTCCAGGTCAAGACCCCCGACCCCGCGATGGACCTGATGCTCAACCGCTGGCTGGTCTACCAGGCCTTGAGCTGCCGGTTCTGGGGCCGGTCGGCGACCTATCAATCGGGCGGCGCCTATGGGTTCCGCGACCAGTTGCAGGACGCGATGGCCCTGGCCTACGGGGCCCCGGCCGAGGCCCGGGCGCAGCTCGTCCGCGCCGCGGGCCGGCAATTCGTCGAGGGGGACGTGCAGCACTGGTGGCATCCGCCGGGCGGCAAGGGGGTCCGGACCCGGATCTCGGACGACCTGATCTGGCTCCCCTACGTCGCCAGCCACTACGTCGCGACCACCGGCGACGCCTCGGTCCTCGACGAACGCATCCCCTTCCTCGTCGCCCCGCTCCTCAAGCCGGGCCAGGAAGACGACTACGGCCAGCCGGCGACCACCGACGAGGCCGCGACGCTGTTCGACCACTGCCTCCGGGCGCTCGATCGCGGCTATCAACTCGGGGCGAGCGGCCTCCCGCTGATGGGGACCGGCGATTGGAACGACGGGATGAACCGCGTCGGGGCCGAGGGCAAGGGCGAGAGCGTCTGGGACGCCTGGTTCCTGATCGCCGCCCTCCGGCAGTTCGCCCCGATCGCCGAATCCCGGGGGGAGTCGGCCCGGGCCTCGACCTGCCTCGAACGGGCCGAGTCGCTCCGGGGTGCCGTCGAGGCCCACGCCTGGGACGGCGGCTGGTATCGCCGGGCCACCTTCGACGACGGGACGCCCCTGGGCTCGGCGACCAACGACGAATGCCAGATCGACTCGATCGCCCAGACCTGGGCCAGTATCTCCGGGGCGGGCGATCCGGCGCGGGCCCGCCAAGCCCTCGACGCGGTGGACGAGCGACTCGTCCGCCCCGAGGACGGCGTGATCCTCCTGTTCACCCCGCCGTTCGACAAGGGGAAGCTCCAGCCCGGCTACGTCAAGGGATACGTCCCGGGCGTCCGCGAGAACGGCGGCCAGTACACCCACGCCGCCACCTGGGTCGTCCTGGCCCATGCCCTCCAGGGGCGAGGCCGGCGGGCGGTCGAGCTGTTCGACCTCGTCAACCCGGTCCGCCACGCGACCGACCCCGAGGGCGTCGCCCTGTACAAGGTCGAGCCCTACGTCGTCGCGGCCGACATTTACGGGCGCCCGCCCCACACCGGCCGGGGGGGCTGGACCTGGTACACCGGCTCGGCCTCGTGGCTCTACCGAGTGGGCCTGGAGGCGATCCTCGGGTTCCACCTCCGGGGCGACCGCCTGGCCATCGACCCCCGGATCTCCGGCGACTGGCCCCGATTCGAGATCGCCTACCGCCACCGGTCCGCCCGTTACCGGATTCTCGTCGAGAACCCCGACGGCGTCGAGCGCGGGGTCCGATCCGCGACCCTCGACGGCCAGGAAGTCGACCCGGCCTCGATCCCGCTCGGCGACGATGGCCGCGACCACGAGGTCATCGTCCGGATGGGAGCCGCCGGGGATGGGATCGCGGGATCGGCTTGAATCGAGGTCCCGGCGCGAGCGGGCGCGTCGGGTACTCCCGATCCGGCGAACCCCATGCGCGGAGCCACGGCGAGCCCGACGGGGTCGGGTTCGCCGTGGTCATCGTGATGGAGGCGTCGGGGGGCCTCGACGGGTCGCGAACTGCGAGCGCGTCTTGCCCGGAGGCCCCAATGGGGGGTGGTGTGGACCGGCAATGTTTCCGAGACGTTCCGGCCGGACGCCGAGAACGTGGAATAGGGGGGATGAGGGAGCGGGGGGCCGACCGGGACGGTCGGTCCGGGTCGGCGGGTCTTCAGGCTTCGTAGCGGGCCCGGACGAGCCCCCTCATCTGGAGGTGGCTGACCGGCAGCGACGACTCGCGGAGCCGGCTCATCAGCTTCTGCTCCACCATCTGGGCCGGGGACAGGTGGGACCGGTCGTCGACCACCATCGACTCCTCGGGCAGGGTGGCCGCGAATCGCGTGGCCATCAGGCGAGAAACGGGGGAAGAGGCCGGGGCGGTCGGGGTGTTCACGAGGGTATCCGTCGTCAGCGCCGAGGAGGCGAAACGTGATCCATCCAGGGATGGGACGGTGGACTTCATGGAATTGTCGTCTTTCATTCAGGTCTCCTTCGCTGTGATGTCGAGACCAGCAACCTTCGACATCCCGACTAAGGCAAAGGTCATACCCAACGTGGATGATCTTGGCCGTCTCGGCATGGGATTGTCAAGAGCCACGATTCCGGGCATTTGACCGGAGTTGCCGGCGGATGTCCTAGTTGTTACGAGATTATTGGGCCCGACGTCGAATGATATTTTGCCCCTCTTTGTTGCTTCATGCCCCAATCCGGGCATAAAATCTTGCAACCTTCTTGGAACCCGTCTGTGGCCCTCGCGGAAAAATGATAGGTTAGCCAACGCCACCCCCGACGGAACTCGTATTAAAGCGGTCAGGCCGGGCAGGGCCAACGGTCATCCGTCGCTCGTCGGTCCCTCGGCACTGGCCTTGCAAATGAAAGCCGATTTGGTCGGCAAGTCCGGCGGCGCGGCCATGCGAATCTCCCGACCCGTCGGGCTTGATGACCGACCCGTCTCGGCCTCGGATGGCATTCCTTTCCGGCGAATCGCCCCTCTCCTTGCAACCACCGACACCGATCTCCTCGACCGACGGCCTCTCGTTTTTTCGAGAAGGAACCAGAATGTTCCCGAAGATGGTCAGGGCGTCGAACGGACTCTGGCGCGAAGTTCGTGGGATCTTTCGGAGGGGTCGCGATGTTTGGCGCCTGGTGCCCAAGGGGCAGAAGCGGGCCCTCCTCGGGGCCGGCGTGGTCATGGCCATTTCCGCCAAGGCGAGCACCGAGATCGCCCTCGGGCTCGGGCGCCTCTTCGACGCGGTGAAGCGCGGGACCGACCAGGCCCTGCCCGAATCGTCGTTGATCAAGCTGACCCTGTTCTATCTCCTCGGGATCGGCCTGGCCTACCTCGTCCGCGAGTCGATGAACGTCCTCCGCCGCTACCTGGTCGAGGGGGCCTGCACCCGGATCGATAAGAATCTGTGCGTCCGCCTGGTCGGCCACCTGATGGAAGTCGACCTGGCCACCCTCGGCTTCGAGCAGGTCGGGGCGATCCACGGGCGAATCCACCGAAGCGTCGAAGGCTATGTCCGGTTCCTCCGGATCACCTTCCTCGACTTCTTCCCCGCCATCTTCATGGGCAGCTTCGCCCTGATGGCGGCATTCTCCAAGCAACCCCGGATCGCCCTGGTCATGGCCGGGGTGGTCCCGTTGTCGCTCTTGTTGACGGTCTGGCAGCTCATGACCCAGAAGGGCGTCCGCCTGGAACTGCTCCGGATTCGCGAGGCGATGGACGGGACCGTCGTCGAGCAACTCGCCGGGATCGACTACGTCCGGGCCGCCAACACCCACCGCGAGGAACTCGTCCGCGTCGAGCGGGCGGCGGAGCGGCGGCGGTCGAAGGAGCTGCGCCACCACTTCGAGATGTCCCTCTTCGGGAGCGGCAAGGCGATCAACGAGGGATTCTGGCACCTCACCGTGATCGCCTTCGGGGTCTACCTGTTCATCAATAAAGGGATCTCGTACGGCGACATGCTCGCCTTCCCCGTCCTGTTCCTCCAGGTGATGACCCCGCTCAACGAGGTCCACCGGGTGATCGACGAGGGGCACGAGTGCAGCCTCAAGGTGGGCGACCTGCTCGACCTGCTCAACGAGCCGGTCGACCGCTCGTTCCGCCCGGTCGACCCCCAGGAACCGCGGATCGACGGGTCGGTCCCCTTGTTCGAGGCCGAAGGGCTCCGGGTCGATTACCGGACCAGCGACGGCCGGCGCAAGCGGGCGCTCGACGGCGTGACCCTGGCGATCCAGGCCGGGGAGACGATCGGCGTCGCCGGCCGGTCGGGGTGCGGCAAGTCCACCTGGCTCAAGGTGATGATGCGGCTGACCCACCCCGGCGCGGGGATGGTCAAGCTGGGCGGGGTCCCGATCGAATCGGTCACCCGCGAGGCGATCGGCCACCTGATCGGCTACGTCGGCCAGAACCCGTTCGTCTTCTCCGGGACGATCGCCGAGAACATCGCCTACGGCCGCGAGGACGCCACCGAGGACGAGATCCGCCGCTCGGCCCGGATGGCCTGCATCCACGAGGAGATCCTGGCCATGCCCGGGGGCTACGACGCCCGGGTCTCGGAGCGGGGCCAGAATCTGTCCGGCGGCCAGAGGCAGCGGCTCGCCCTGGCCCGGGTCTTCCTCAAGAACCCGCCGATCCTGATCCTCGACGAGGGGACCTCGGCCCTCGACAACATCAGCGAGCGGAAGGTCCAGAAGGCGATCCACGCCGCCCGGGCCGACCGCACGGTCATCCTGGTGGCGCACCGGCTCTCCACCCTCCTCGACACCGACCGGATCTTCGTCTTCGACGAGGGCCGGGTCGTCGAGACCGGGGAATACGACGACCTCGTCCGCCGGGGCGGCGTCTTCACCGAGCTGGTCCACTCCGCCGCCGGAGAAGCTGGGGTCCCGACTCCCGTCCCCACCGCGGCCTCGGCCCCGACCCCGGCCCGGCCGGCACCCTCGCCCATGACGGTCCTCGACACGCCCTCGGGGGACGACCTGACCAACATCTTCGAGATCGTCCCCCACGGCGAACCCGTCAAGGTCGGCTGAGGACTCTGGAGCCGAGTTTGGATCGAGATGCCGCGGTCCCGCTCCCCCTTTCGGAAGAGGGGGGAGCGGGACCGCGTCGCGATGGTCGCCCGACGGACGAGATCCCCGTCGGTCGATCGCGGGCTCAGGCGGCGATCGACTCGACCAGGGGCAGGAACCGCCGGCCGGTCCGAGGCCAGGCCGGGGGATACAGGATGACCGGGCCGGGCCGGGACGGGCGGCGGAGCCGGGCTTCGAGCCTGGGGACGCCGAACCGGGCGACGATCGCCAGGGCCCCCAGGGCCGCGAGGTAGCCGAGCGCGGTGCCCCAGCCCAGGCCGAATCGGAGGGCGCCGAACCGGAACGCGGCGAAGAAGGCGACCATCCCCAGGTTGCCGGGCGGGAACGCCCGGGCCAGCCGGGCGGCCGAGGCCGGGCCGGCCTCCAGGTGGGTCAGGAGCAGGAACGTCAGCGTCACGCCGGGGAACGTGCTCATCAACGCCGCCCCGGCCGGGCCGAGCATCTCCCCGAGTCCCAGGGCCGCGAGCAGGCAACCGACGGGGATGGAAGTGCGGAGCGCCCACGTCCGGACCGCCGACGGGCCGCGGGCCCGGGGCCGGGCGAGTCCGGCGGGGACTTCGATCCGCGTCGCCAGGGTCGCGGCCGTGAGGACGGCGAGGGCGGAGATCGCCAGGGTCCCCCCACCGCCACCGGGCGGGGACAGGAGCCCCGCCGCCGTGGTGGCCGCCAGGTAAGCCGCGACCGCCGAGGCCACGACCCCCGCGATCGGCCAGCCGAGGCTGGCGGCCCGGGCGAAGGCCAGCGGCAACGTCGCGGCGCCGACCAGGCCGAGCAAGCTCATCTCGGCCATTGACAGGGCGAATTCGACCCCCCGGTCGCATCCGCTCCCGACCAGGGCGACGGCCGAGGTGCACGGCAAGCCCGCCGCCAGCCCGCCCCAGCGTGGGCCGACCTTGCGGGCGATGGTCCGATATCCCTGCGTCAAGGCCACGACCAAGGCCATCTTCAAGAGGTGGTCGCTCATCGAGGGTCGCTCCCGCCCGGATGCCGAGACCTCGGCGGGTCCCAGCACCCTGAATTTTCCCAAGGTGTGCTTCAATGTGGAGGCGGCGATCGGTCGGGTCGTCCCAACTGCGGAGGTCTTGTGGAATAAGTATCGGGAGTGGAGTGGGAGAACTTGAGCCATCCCATGGAATGGGAGGATCGCGGCATCGGAATCGATCCGTGAAGATGATCCTCGGCGAGCCACGACCCAGGGTCTCGGGGGCGAACGGTTCTTGAAACTTACTGACTCTACCGGATTGCAGGTTTGGGGCTTTTGAAGCCCATCATTGAGGTCGATGCCATCAGGTTGTGGAGCCAATGCTCATGGTACCGCTTGCCGTTGAGCCGATGGGCAGGGCTATCAAAAACC
>JAABUQ010002529.1_pt1 | contig 35917 bp, 37 predicted proteins | sample 5560001 | NCBI WGS metagenome assembly JAABUQ01 (sample SAMN10711888, study PRJNA513371) | rock metagenome | isolation source: Antarctica rocks | place: Antarctica: Victoria Land, Finger Mt nord | collected 2015-12-18
TCGCGCGTGATCCCAACCGATGCCATAGGCCCACTCCGAATCGAACACAGGACCTATGGACTCACATCCAGACGAACTTGGGAACCCTGGGCGGGTCAGAACTTTCGGCGGTTGGTATTATAGGTGCCCCGGCGCGGCTCACTGAACTGGATCACCTCGTCGCCATCGTCCTTCGGCTCGGTGATGCCCATGCTGGCCAGCTCGACGCCCATCACCTTCAGCTTGGTCGCAAGCTTGCTGCCGGTATACTCGGCATGCGGGTTCGTGCCGGTGATCTGGTCGGCGAACACCTTGGCCTGGTCCCACAGCGGCGCCACCAGCCCATACACCTTGCCGCGGTGCTGCGCGCACTCGCCCACGACATACACGCGATGGTCATCCGGTGAGCGCATGGTGTTGTCCACCACGATGGCCCGCTCCACCGTCAGCCCGGCGCGTGCCGCGATCTCCGCATTCGGGCGGATGCCGGCGGACACCACGACCATGTCGCAGGCCAGCTCGGTCCCGTCCTTGAACCGCAGGCCGACCACCTTGGCGGTGCGGTTGTCCTCGCCCTCGGTCAGCACCGTGGTGGTCATCTTGCCGAGGTGGACGTTGACGCCCATGCCCTCCATTGCCTTGCGCAACATCCCGCCGCCGGCGGTGTCGAGCTGCATTTCCATGAGGTGCGCGCCCAGGTGGATGACATGCACCTCGCAGCCGTGGTTCAGCAGGCAGCGCGCCGCCTCCAGCCCCAGCAGGCCGCCGCCGATCACCGCCGCGACCTTGCTCTTCTTCGCCTGCGCCATGATCCCGGTGCAGTCGTCAATGCCGCGGAAGGCGAACACGCCGGGGCGCAGGCTGCCATCGTCAGTCCATGCGCCCTCCATCGGCGGGATGAAGGCGCGGCTGCCGGTGGCGATCAGCAGGGTGTCGTATTCCTCCTGCAGGCCGTTGGCGGCCGTCACGATCCGGGCGGCGCGGTCTATATGCGTCACCCGCGCGCCGCTGTGCAGGCGGATGTTGTTCTCCTTAGTACCAGTCGAGCGGGTTGATGTAGATCTCGCTCACCTCTTGCTGGCCGCTCAGGATGTTGGACAGCATGATGCGGTTGTAGTTGCCGTAGGGCTCGTCGCCGAACATCGTGATGTCGAACAGGTCCGCGCCGCCGCGGGCCAGCACCTCCTCGACGGCGCGCGCCCCCGCCATCCCGTTGCCGATCACCACCAGCCGCTGGCGCGTCGCGCCATATGTCATGCCGTCCATTGCGCGAACCCCCTAGATTTCCACGAAGCCCATATCGAGCACCAGCGTCCCGCTGCATCCCGACGGCGCCAGCACGTGCATTTCCAGCTTGGTGTCGGGCTGCAGGTCCTCGACCACCACCAGCGGGATGTGTATCGCGGCCTTGGCCCCGATCGGGAAGGACCGCATCGGCGCGCCGTCCCGCACCAGCACGACCGAGATCATCTCCGCCGTGCTGTTGCCGCCACGAAAATAGACCGTCTGCGCCCGGCGGTCGGACGGGACGGTGTAGCTGACGCCAAGCGGGGCCGGCGTCTCGTATCCCGTTCCGGTGAAGGCATGGGTGCCGACCAGGATACGGGGGGTGCTCTCTCTCATGCAGTCTCCTTTGATGCGCGGCCCAGGCGGACGGCGCAGGCTTTGTACTCGGGGATGCGGGACACCGGGTCCAGCGCGGCGATGGTCAGCCGGTTGGCGCTGCCCTCCCCGCTCCAGTGAAACGGGACGAACAGGGTGTCCCGCCGGATGTCGCGGGTGATGCGCGCAGCCATCTCGGCGGTGCCGCGCCGGGTCGTAAGGGTGACGCGGTCGCCGGCCTGGACGCCATGCTGGCGCGCGGTATCGGGGTGCATCTCGGCATAGGCCGCAGGCTCGGCGGCGGCCAGCTCGGGGACGCGCCGGGTCTGCGTGCCGGACTGATACTGGCCCATGACCCGGCCGGTGGTCAGGATCAGCGGATACTCGTCGCACGGCTGCTCCGCTGCACCGTGATACTCGACGGGATGGAACCGGGCGCGGCCGTCCGGATGGGCGAAGCTGTCCAGAAACGGGCGCGGAGTGCCGGGATGATGCTCGTCGGGGCAGGGCCAGAACACCCCGGCCTCCGCCGGCAAGCGGTCCCAGCTCGCCCCGGCATAGTCCGCCATGCCGCCAGAGGTGCAGCGGCGGAACTCGGTGCCCGTCGTCTCGGCATCACCCGTAAAGTGCGCCCCGGCGCCCAGACGTCCGGCGATCCCGGCGATGACCTGCAAGTCGGTCCAAACCCCCGCCGGCGGCTCCTTCGCCTTGCGGCGCAGCAGGATGCGGCCTTCCAGGTTGGTCATGGTGCCGCCTTCCTCCGCCCACTGCGCCACCGGCAGCACCACGTCGGCGATGGCGGCGGTCTCGCTCAGGAAGGGGTCGGCGACCACCAGCAGCTCCGCCGCTCCCAGCCGGTCGCGCAGCTTGTTGGCATCGGGTCCGGACACCAGCAGGTTGCAGGCGAACACCAGCAGGCCGCGTATGCGGGCATCTGCACCCCCGGTGACGTCCAGCAGCTCGCAGGCGGACAGGCCAGGCTGCGGCAGCGTGTCGGGGTCCACGCCCCATACCGCAGCCACGTCCGCCCGGTGCTGCGGGTTGTTCAGCAGGCGGTAGCCCGGCAACTGATCCGCCTTCTGCCCATGCTCCCGCCCACCCTGGCCGTTGCCCTGGCCTGTGAGGCAGCCCCAGCCGCTGCCGGACCGGCCAGGCATCCCAAGGGCCAGCGCCAGGTTGATGAACGCCAGCGCATTGTCCACGCCGTGGCTCTGCTGCTCCGTGCCGCGCCCGGACAGGATCAGGGCACGCCCGTCCTCGGCTCGCGCCGCCTCGCCCAGGATGACGGCGGCACGCTCGACGTCCTTGGCCGGGACGCCGGTGATCCGCTCCACCCGGTCGGGCCAATACGAGGCGACGCCGCGGCGCACCCGGTCCCAGCCCGTCGTGCGGGCCTCGATGTAGTCGAGGTCAATCAGCCTGCGGGAGATGGCGACGTTCAGCAGGCCGTTGGCCAGCGCGGCATCGGTGCCCGGCGTCAGCGGCAGGTGCAGCGTGGCGGCGCGGGCCGTCGCGGTGCGGCGCGGGTCGGAGACGATCAGTTGGCTGCCGCGGGCTCGGCCCTCGTCGAACCACTGCATGATCGGCGGCATGGTCTCGGCCGGGTTGCTGCCGGTGACGAGCACGGCGTCGGCGGCGGCGATATCCGACATCGGGAACGGCATCCCGCGGTCCATGCCGAACGCGCGCAGGCCCGCCGCGGCCGACGACGCCATGCAGAACCGGCCGTTGTAGTCTATGTTCGCTGTGCCCAACGCCACGCGGGCGAACTTCCCGAGCGCATACGCCTTCTCGTTCGTCAGCCCGCCGCCGCCGAACACCGCAACCGCGTCCGGCCCGGCTGCGGCCTGGATGGCGCGGATGCCGGTCGCGATCCGGTCCAGCGCCTGGTCCCAGGTCACCGGGCGCAGCGGACCATCCTTCGTATCGCGCATCAACGGCGTGGTCAGGCGGTCCCCGCTGTTCAGCAGTTCCGCCGCAGTCCATCCCTTGCGGCACAGGCCGCCGCGGTTGGTCGGGAAGTCGCGCGCAGTCACGCCCCAGCCGTCGTCGGTCTGCACGACATTCATGCCGCATTGCAGGGCGCAGTAGGGGCAATGGGTGGCGGTGCCGAGGATGGTGGTGGCGGGAAGGCTGTCCATCAGTCCTGCAAGCGGCTCTGGAATTGGGTCATGGTCGGCAGTTCCTCACTGCGCCGCACAATAAGACGGCGGCTTGACGCGGGCCAGGAAAGACGGGCGTTTTCGCGCTTCAAATGCGCGATGCCAGCCCAGGATCGCCCAAGAATTAAGCACCACATCGGGCATCTGCCGGCAACCGAGGCATTCATTGAAGCGGGGCTGGCCGATCTGCCAGCCCCGCCGGCCCAATCAGGCCGCGGCAGTCACGTCCGCCGTAACCCGGCCCTGGCGTTGCGCGACCGCCAGGTCATACAGTTGCTGCTCCGCCTGCTTGTGCTTCACGCTGAACCGCACCAGCGCGGCGCAGCAGGCGCAAACCAGCACGGCCCAGCCCAGCGAATACAGCGCCGCCGGCAAGCTGCTGCTGAACTTCAGCAGGAACCCGGCCGCCACTGCACCGATGTTGCCGCCCGCGCCGATGATCCCCGTCACCCCGCCCAGCGCCTTGCGGTCAATGAACGGCACCAGCGCATAAGTAGAGCCGCAGGCCATATGGGTGAACAGGCCGAAGGAGAGCATCGCCACGATGGCCAGGCCCACCGAGTCCATGCTGCTGAACGCCAGCAGCCCCACGCCCTCGCCGACCATCAACCCGAACAGCAGCCAGGTCCGCCCGTCCAGGCCGAACCGGCCCGCGATCTTGTCGGAGGCGATGCCGCCCAGCGCCCGCGCGAACAGCGCCAGCAGGCCGAAGCTGCCGGCGGCCAGCCCGGCCGTTTCCAGGCTCAGGCCGAAGCGGTCCACGTAGTAGCTGGCGGCAACGCCGTGGATGAAGATTTCCACGCCGAAGCACGCGCCGTAGGTGATCGCCAGCATCCAAACCCGGTAGTTGACCATCGCCTGCTTGAAGACGGCCCAGCCGCCCTTCTTGCCGCTGTCAATGGAGATGCCACGGGCACGCAGTTCCTTGAAGTTACCCTCAGGCGCATCCTGCGTCAGGCGGTAGTACATGACGGCGACGATCAGCATCATCACGCCAGGCACGATCATCGCCAGGCGCCAGCCCATCGTCTGCTGCACGCCGAGGCTCACAAGCGCGGCCAGCAGCAGCGGCATCACCGTCTGCGTGACCCCGCCGCCCGCATTGCCCCAGCCGCCCACAGTCGCATTGGCGGTGCCGACCACGTTGGGCGCGAACATCACCGAGGTATGGAACTGCGTGACCACGAAGCTCGCCCCGATGGCGCCGATCGCCAGCCGGAACACCAGGAAGGACTCATAGGAATTGGCAAAGGCGATGCCGATCACCGGGATGGCGCCCAGGGTCAGCAGCGCGGTGTAGGTCAGCCGCGGGCCATACTTGTCGCACATCGGCCCGATGACGCCGCGCACCAGGATGGTGATCCCTACCGCGGCGATGTTGATGTTGGCGATCTGGCCCGGCGTCAGCTTGAACTCACCCTTGATGACCGGCATCAGCGGCGCCACCGCGAACCACGCAAAGAAGCAGACGAAGAACGCCAGCCAGCTCATGTGGAAGGCACGCATCTGTGGGGTGGAGAAGCTGAAAAGGTCTATCCTCGTCGCTTTCTGGGATTGCATCAGGGGTGTTCCGGTGCTTGCGGTGAAGGGAAACTGCCCCGGCCTGCGCCGGGGCAGGGCGGATCAGGCGGCGACGCCGAGCTTGACGGCGATGGCGAGCAGCAGGTCGTGGTTGCTGCGCATCATCTCCGCATTCGATTTCAGCAGGCGGCTGTTCGACTCCAGCAGGGCGTGATTGGCCTCCAGCGCCTCGGCGTTGGCCGTCACGGTCCCGGCGTTGGACGCCAGGAGCTGGTGGTTGCGCGCCAGGGCCTCATGGTTGGCGGACAGCTTGGCGGTGTTCGCGCCCAGCATGCTTGTTGCCTTCCAGCAGGCCGTGGTTTCCGCTCAGCGCCTCGCTATTGGCGGCGATCGTCGCCTTGTTGTCGGTCAGCAGCGATGCGTTGCGGGACAGCACCTCGCTGTTGGACGTGACCGCCGCCTTGTTCTCCGCCAGCACCTTGGAGTTCGCGGCGACGGCTGCGGCATTGCCCTTTATGGCGGTGCTGTTGCCCTCCAGCAGGGCATGGTTGCCGCTCAGCGCCTCGCTGTTGGCGGCGATCGTCGCCTTGTTGTCGGTCAGCAGCGATGCGTTGCGGGACAGCACCTCGCTGTTGGCGTCGATCTTCTCCGAATTACCGGACAAAGCCTTGGCATTGGCGGCCACGACAGACGCATTGCTCTTGATGGCGCCGTTGTTGGCGTCGAGCAGCGTGCGGTTCTCGTCCAGGACGGACTTGTTGGCTTCAATCGCCCCGGCATTCGCCGTCAGGGTGGCGCTGTTGGAGGCCAGCGTCTTGCGGTTGCCTGCCAGCGTGCTGCTGTTGCCGGCCACGAGGTCGTGGTTCTGCTCCAGCAGCGTGTGATTGCCCTTCAAGGCCGCCGCATTCGACTGCAGCAGGGCGTTGTTCTTAACGAGCAGGGTGTTGTTGGATTCAAGCGAAGCGTCGGACACGGTATGGAACCTCCGGATAGCGCGCCCCGGTCGGGCCGGGGCAGGAGGCACAAGGCTGACCACATCGGTGTGGCCATGACGCGCAGTGCGCGGGCGTTGGTCAGAACACGCCGGTGTGTCCTGGATCACACGCTTGCAACCCGCGTGCCAGCCGGCCGGAGGTGGTGCGGAACTTGCGACGGGCCTGGCGTCGCCGCGTCCAGGAGGTCCTGCCCATGCCATCCGCCTTGATCCTCACCAGCGGCGGACCCAGCGCTCCCGCGCTTGCAGAGGACTTGGCAGCAGTCGGCGTGGAGGTGATCGGCGCCGTGGAACGCTCAAATCTCGTGCAATCGGTGATTAAGACAGCGCCAGACCTGGTGATGATCTACGAATCCCGCCCCGATGCTGCCCTGTTCGACAGCATTGCCCTGGTCACGACCACGGCGCCCCGCCCCGTGGTGGTGTTCACCCCCGACCCCGATACGGACAGCATCGCCCAGGCCACCCTGTCCGGCGTGCACGCCTACGTCGTCAACGGCTACAGCCCAGCCCGGCTGCGCTCGGTGATGCACCTGGCCCAGGCACGGTTCCAGCGCGAGCAGGCGCTGCGGGAGGAGCTGGCCGGGCTGAACCGCCGCTTCGCCGAGCGCAAGCTGGTGGACCGCGCCAAGGGCATCCTGATGGGCGCCCGCCAGTTGCGGGAGGAAGAAGCCTACCGCGCGCTGCGAACTGCGGCGATGCATAGCAAGCAGCGCATCGGCCAGGTGTCGCAGCAGTTGATTGACGCCGCCCTGTATGGGGAGGCCGTGAACCGCGCCGGGCAGTTGCGGATGCTGTCGCAGCGCATGGTGAAGCTGTATGCGCTGATGTGCTGCCGCACGGTGCCGCCCGGCGCCGCCGCGCTGCTGGCGGACAGCGTCGCCGCGGTGGAGGCCAACCTGGCAATGCTGGGGCGCAGCCTGTCCCGTCCGACCTTCGGCGATCTGCTGGACGCCGTGGCCCGGCCCTGGGGCGCCCTGCGCGACGCCCTCCGCGCCCCGGCCGCGGCGGCGTGCCTGCGGGAGGTGGACGCCCTTGCGGAACAGGTCCTGGGCCAAGCCGAGCAACTGACGGCCAACCTGGAGGTCGCCGCCTTCGCGACCGCGCTCCACGTCATCAACGTGGCGGGCCGGCAGCGCATGCTGTCGCAGCGTCTGGCCAAGGAGGCGTTGCTGCGCGCGCTGTTGGGGGAGGGCGCTGGCCCGGGCGGCACCCAGGCGGAGCTGGAGGCCGGGTTCGGCTACCTGGCGGCGCTGCCGCTGAGCAACGCCGGCATCGCCGACGAGCTGGCACGGGCGGGAACGGCCTGGACCGAGCTGCAGGCCGCCTTGCAGCACCCGGGCACCCCAGCCGGGCAGGTGGGCATCGCGTCATCCAGCGAGGCGTTGCTCGCGCGCCTCGACCGGCTGACGGACCAGTTGGAGCGGGGGATGCAGGTGCTGGTGCGCTGACCTCATCCGTTGCGAGGAAAATTTGAAAGATGATGACATGAGACTGTCAGTGCCCGTTTGAGAATGGTCCACCACCACCCCTTCTAAGCAGGCTTGCGCGGCCTGTCACATACCTGGGGTCTGGCGGACCCAGGCCGCGCAGGCCTGCATAGTTTTTCATCTGTGCGCAAACCTTCAGGGGTTTGCTAGTGGTTGGCGCAAACCGTTCGACACTATATCTTGTGGCTTGCAGCAGTTCTTAAACAGGCGCTCATAACATAAATATATGAATGGCCCTTGGTTACGAATCTCTCATATATTAAGAAAATATTAAGATCATTTGACTGTCCGGCCCGGCAGCAAAAATGATTTTGTTCAAACTAATTTTTTAGGCGTTAGCTTTCACAAGTTCGTGTTTGGACGATGCTGATTTTTGTTGCGATCCCGGGGCGCCTGGCACATGGTTGCTCCGCGCCGGTAGATAGGCGTGAACTTCCGTTCTCGAAATACGCTGCGCGCTTAATGGGCCGTAGAGGAGAAAAATTATGTCAGGCAGCAAAACCATGACAGCAGAGGCTGGCGGCGAAAGCTCGGCATTCGAAACTGTTCCAGAGGTCGGGGCGGAGGTGCAGGCAAGCGAAGTGGAAGCAACCCTCGACCTCGACCAGCATGTGCCGGTGTCGCACGCCATTCAAGCCAGTGGTGACGAAGGGCAGGCGGACGGTGGTGAGGGCGGGAGCGGCGAGAGTTTCAGCATTGGACCCGGCGGGTTGTTCAACATCTCGTTCGAAGCCGGCCAGGAAGGCGGTTCGGAAGCGGGTGAAAGCCAGTTCGAAAGCGTCGAAGGTTTTCAAGAAACGACAGAAACGGCAGGGGCGGCCGAAGCAATAGAATCAACGCGCGACGCCTGGTTTGCCGAGGCAACCGAGGCCGAGCAGCAAGAGTTTTTCGCCTTCTTGGCCCCGCTTTTGCTCCCCCTGGCGAAGTCGGTAATTCCAGCCCTCGCCGGCGCAGCGGCTAAAAACCTGCCGGGAACGCTTTCGGCCATCCTGCAAAGGCTTGGGCGAGCACCGCGGCGCCGCAGGACCGAAACCGGCATCGAGAGTTCCAGTGAAAGTGGCGTTGACGAGGCGATGCTCGAGGCCGCCGCGCAGCAGCTTGAAATGATCGTTGACTTCGACGACCGGATTAGGGTTTTGAATACATCGGTCATCCCGTGGCGGCGCATCTGCCATCTTCAGATAACGTCTGCCAATGGCGGCCGATTCCTGGGCACCGGCGCCCTGATCGGGCCACGCACGGTCATCACGGCGGGCCATTGCGTATACATGCACTCGCAAGGCGGGTGGCCATCATCCATCCGTGTGACGCCTGGCCGCAATGGCAGCAGCGAGCCGTTCAACCATGTTGATGCTGTCGGGCTACGCTCCGTCCGCGGTTGGGTGACATCCCGCCAGCGCGAATTCGACTACGGCGCGATCATCCTTCCTCCCAGTTTCGCCGCGCAGAACCCCAGCGCGTTCGGCTTTGCCAGCCTGTCGGACGCGGCCTTGACGGCCAAGAAGCTCAACACTGCCGGGTTTCCCGGCGACAAGCCTGCTGGGACCATGTGGTTCGCCGGACGGAGGGCGCGCAAGATCACCCCGCGGACGCTTGTTTACAACACCGCGACGATGGGCGGCCAATCCGGCAGCCCGGTTTGGATCAAGCAGGCGGGCGGCCAACGGATCATGGTCGGTATCCATACCAACGGGTCTCCGTCCGGCAACTCCGCGACGCGCATCACCCCGCCTGTGCTCGCGAACATGAAGCGGTGGCGCAACGAGACCATGCAGCCGATGCTCACGCAGGCGCTCCGTGGCCGGCAGGCGCAGCCGAACTTCCAAAGCCAGATGCAGGACACCTAAACTCTGGGCTGCACAGGCCTGGCGGCAGGTCACGCGTGTCCGCCGCCAGGCCATTTCCAAGAAGGAGTAGAGATGATGGCCATCCGAGGAATGGTGACGACATCTGCCGGGGAGCCAATTCCAGATGCGTCGGTGTTCGTGGAGAGCGGTCCCAGTCATCCCGACATCGTCGCCGTGACAGGCGTGCAGGGAGCCTATGAGTTGAGCGGCCTTGCCCCCGGTGTTTACGTCATCCGCGTGCAGGCGGACGGCTTCACGGGTATATCGGGCAGGGTGCCGGTGCGCCACGGCCAGGCAACGCGCCTGAACGTTGCCCTGGAGTTCGACCAAGTTCCGGAGATAGACGGACAGGATGACGTGCCGGAGCTTTCCGGCCAGGACACATCAGCCAAGCTCGGCAAGGCCGCAAGGGGGCTTGCATCACGGCGGAGACGGGCCTTCGACGGTGACGCTGCTGCCTAGCGCAGGCTCGACCATGCGGGTCGCGTCTGGACGGGCCGCGGGACGGTAATAAGGGCAGGGCACAGGTGCGCGGCGCTGGGCATGACGCAGGCCTTGCGCCTGCTGCATTCTGCCCTCATGCATCTCGGTACACGCGTTCGCCCATCAGGTGCAACACGACCTCCCGCCGGTGCGGAGCGCGCCGGTGCTCGAACAGGTACAGCCCCTGCCAGGTGCCCAGCACGGGCCGCCCGTCCACGACGGGGATGCCCATCGTGGTGCCCGTCAGCATGGCGCGGAGGTGCGCCGGCATGTCGTCCGGCCCCTCGTCGTCGTGGGCGTAGCGGGCGGGGTCCTCGGGCGCCAGCTCCTCGAAGAAGCGGGCGATATCGGCGCGCACGGCGGGCGACGCGTTCTCCTGCACCGTCAGGGACGCCGAGGTATGGCGGCACCACAGCGTCAGCAGCCCGGCGGCGACGCCTTGGCCGGCCGTCCAGTCCAGGACCGGACGGGTGATGTCGGTCAGGCCCTTGCCGTGGGTGGCGACATGCAGGGTATGATGGGCTTGCTTCATGGTGGACCCGACCGTAGCCCGATCCCCCGCCGCCGGCTCGATTAAATCTCCGCCGCCGGTGGCCTCGCTGGTGAAAGTGATCGCGCGGCCTGGCCTGGACCCGCCCCGCGCCCGCGCCCACGCCACGCCGCACAACCCTGCTTCAGGATACGGCACACTCGGGTGAGGCTGCCAGGCATCGGCGCTGGACACCTTTTCCAGCCGCCTTCACCAAGTAGAGCGCCGCATCGGCTTTACGGTGCAGCTCCTCCATCACGGTTCCGTCGTCCGGCGCGCAGGCGAACCCCACGCTGACGCCGATGCGGCAGGGCTCGCTCGCATTGACCTCATATGGCTGGTCCGACACGCGCTGGATGATGCCGTTGGCAAAGCTGCCGCTTTCCCCTGGTGACATGCCCGGCGCCACCACGACGAACTCGTCACCCCCGAGCCGGGCCACGATGTCCCCGGCGCGCACGCTCGACTTCAGCCGCTGCGCCGCTGCCCGCAGAAGCTCATCCCCGGCCTGATGCCCGAGCCTGTCGTTCACCTGCTTGAAGCCGTCCAGGTCGAGGTAGAACAGCACGAACTGCCCGGCAGCGTTTCGGTGCGGTGCGACAGGATTTCCATAAGCCCGAACCTGTTCAGCAGCCCGGTGAGATAATCGTGCCGGGCATGGTGATGGCTGTCGTGCTGCGCCTGCAGCAGGGCAACGGACATGCCGTGGAAGCGGGTGATGATCGAGAGGCTGCCAAAAAGGAACAGGGGGGTTTGCAGGACGAGGACGAGCAGCCAGGGCCTCCCATCGAGCGCTGCGCCAGCGACGAAGGGGAAGTCGCACAGGCAAACCAGCAGCAGGGTAAGGCGCGGCGCCGCATAGTTGCACGCGCAGATCGGACCTGTGAGGCCCATCACGGTTGTCGCCGACAGGATTTGCAGCACGCTGTTGTCGGTCCGCATGGCCGCGAACGCCACCGTTCCCTGCAGCGCGCACCAGAGCATGCCGGTGAACAGGCAGAAATCAGTGGGCGTCGGACCTCTTGCGGCAGCGATCGCCCGCATGCGCCGGAGCACATGCACCCGCACGCAGCCGAGTCCCACGTCGAGGGTCAGGAAAAGCAGGAACACCAAATCGCCCTGCAGGATCAAGGCCACGGCGTTGAGCAGGACGCCGTTCAACACCCCGGCCACCACGGCCGCCGGAGAGGTGAACAGCTCGCCAAGCAGGACGTCGCGGATATGCTGCGGGACGCCGGCCCCAGGATTGGTCAGCCACTTCCAAACGGAACTGCGAGGCGGCGAATACTTGGGTTGAGCCTCCAGGATCATGCTTATCCCCCGGCGGGAGTTCTAGCCTCCACCGGCAGGCGTCTTAAGAGCAGAACACTAATAAAATGTAAGGAACTGGATTATGCCTCGGAAGGCCGGTCCTGCCGCCTGGCCGGGCGCAAGCGGCCGGACACCGCAACGCCAGCACGGTGCTGCGTCTGAACCGTATCAGCAATGTCAACAGCATCCCCGTGATTCCCTCCCAAATCCCCCTCCCGCTGCACGTCAACCCGGTCTAGGGTCCGGCCCCATGACAATCGAAGCTCCGCGGGACCATATCTACACCATCACCACGACCTGGCGCGGCAACACCGGCGCCGGCACCTCGGGCTACCGCGCCTATGAGCGCACCCACGACGTGTCCGCGCCGGGCAAGCCGCCCATTCCCGCCAGCAGCGACCCGGCCTTTCGCGGCGACCGCCGCCGCTACAACCCAGAGGAGATGCTGGTCGCCTCGCTCTCGTCCTGCCACATGCTCTGGTATCTGCATCTCTGCTCCACCGAGGGCATCGTCGTGCAGGCCTACGAGGACATTGCCGAGGGCGTGATGGTCGAGCAGCGCGACGGCAGCGGCGCCTTCAGCGAGGTGGTGCTGCAGCCGGAGGTCGTCCTGGCCCCCGGCGCCGACCTCCCCCGCGCCCGCGCCCTGCACGCGGACGCCCATGCCAAATGCTTCATCGCCAACAGCGTCAACTTCCCCATCCGGCACGAACCGGTGTTCCACGTGGCCCAGCCAGCTTGAAAACGGCCTCCTTCCCCCTCTCCCTCCGGGAGAGGGCCGGGGTGAGGGGGTCTCGGCTGCGGAGCAGAGTGCTGCGGGGGCAGAGGGGCCAAAACCTCTCCGGCAGGCGGAAGGCCACGTTTGCCTGCCTCTTCACCTTAACCGTTTCCCGGCACGAGAGGGAGAACGAAGGCGCCGGTTCACCGCACCCACGGGTGCTGCGGTCCCGCAACAGCCCGGCAGACGTTCCGTTTGACGGCGGGACCCCGCCCCGGAAGGCGGCGCGATGCTCGCCCTGACCATGGGCGACCCCGCCGGAATCGGGCCGGAGCTGTCCCTGCTCGCCTGGCAGGCACTGCGCACCGGCGGCCCGGCCTTCGCCGTGCTCGCGGACCCGGCGCACTTGCAATCCCTGGACCCCGCCATCCCCGTCCGCACCGTATCCAACCTGGCCGAAGCCGCATCCGTCTTCCCCAGCGCCCTGCCGGTGCTGCCCGTCCCGCTGGGCGCGCCGCCAACGCCAGGCCGCCCGGACCCGGCCAACGCCGCCGCCACCATCGCCAGCATCGAGCAGGCTGTCCGCCTGGCCCAGTCCGGGGACGCCTCGGCGGTCATCACCAACCCCATCAGCAAGGCGGTGCTATACGCCGCTGGCTTCCGCCACCCCGGCCACACCGAGTTCCTGGCCGCCCTCACCGGGGCGCCGCTACCGGTGATGATGCTGGCCAACGACCACCTGCGCGTGGTGCCCGTCACCATCCACCTAGGCCTGCGCGCCGCCCTGGACGCGCTGACGGCGCCCGGCATCGTGGCCGCCGGCCGCATCCTGGCCGACGCCCTCCGCCGTCAATACGGCATCCCCCAGCCCCGCATCGCCGTAGCCGGCCTGAACCCCCATGCCGGCGAGGGCGGCGCCATGGGCACCGAGGAGGCGACACTGATCCAGCCCGCCATCGCCGCCCTGCGCGCCGAGGGCATCGCCGTCACCGGGCCGCATCCGCCCGACACCATGTTCACCCCGGCGGCCCGCGCCGGCTACGACGCCGCGCTATGCATGTATCACGACCAGGCCCTGATCCCGCTGAAGACGCTGGACATGGCCAGCGGCGTTAACATCACCCTGGGGCTGCCCATTATCCGCACCTCGCCCGACCACGGCACGGCGTTCGACATCGCAGGGCAAGGCCGGGCCGATCCGTCCAGCCTGATCGCGGCGTTGCGCCTGGCGGCAACCCTGTCTGAAAGGCGAACGGCATGACCCGTCCCCCGCTGCGCCTAGGCGTCAACGTGGACCACGTCGCCACCGTCCGGAACGCCCGCGGCGGCGCCCATCCCGACCCCTTCGCCGCCGCTTTGGTCGCGGTGGGCGCCGGCGCCGACGGCATCACCGTCCATCTGCGGGAGGACCGGCGCCACATCAGGGACGACGACCTCCGCCGCATCGCTGGCTGCCCGGAGATCGTGCTGAACTTCGAGATGGCCGCGACCAATGAGATGGTCGCCCTCGCCTGCCAGCTCCGCCCGCACGCCTGCTGCCTGGTGCCGGAGCGGCGGGAGGAAGTGACGACCGAGGGCGGCCTCGACGCCGCCGGCCAGGCCGCGTCCCTGCGCCCCAAGGTGCAGGCGTTGCGCGACGCCGGCATCCGCGTGTCGCTGTTCCTGGACCCCGATCCGGCGCAGCTGCAGGCCGCGCAGGACCTGGGCGCCGCCGTCGTCGAGCTGCACACCGGTGCCTACGCCGAGGGCCGCGCGGGCGAACTGGAGCGGCTGCAGGCCGGTGCCCGGACCCTGGCGCAACTGGGACTGGAGTGCCACGCCGGCCACGGCCTGACCTACGGCAACGTCGCCGCCATCGCCGCGCTGCCGGAGGTGGTGGAGCTGAACATCGGCCATTTCCTGATCGGCCAGGCGATCACGGACGGCCTGGCAAATGTGGTATCCACCATGCGCGGGATAATGCAGGCGGCACGGGAGAATGCGGCATGAGCGGCGCCATTACCGACCTGGAAGCGCTGGACGCGCTGTATACCGGCGTGGACGAGCGCAGCATCGTCAAGGTGACAAATCACGTGCATCCCATGTATCGCGCATGGATCGAGGCATCGCCGTTCGCCGTGCTGTCCACCGTCGGGCCGGAGGGAGTGGACGCCTCCCCACGCGGCGATGGGCCGGGCTTCGTGACGGTGGAGGACCCGCACACGCTGCTGTTGCCGGACCGCCGGGGCAACAACCGGGTGGACACCTTGCGCAACATCGTGCGCGACCCTCGCGTGGCGCTGCTATTCCTGGTGCCTGGCCTGGGCGAGACGCTGCGGGTGAACGGCACGGGCGTCGTCCTGGTCAAGCCGGCGCTGCTGGACCGGTTTGCGGTGAACGGCAAGCCGCCGCGCAGCGTGCTGTCCATCACGGTGCATGAGGTTTATATCCAATGTTCCCGCGCCGTGGTGCGCGCCGATCTGTGGAACCCGGCGCATCACGTCGCGCGCGGGACACTGCCGACCCTGGGCGCCATCCTCGCCGCGCTCAGTGGGGAGCGGCTTGGCGGGGAAGACTACGACCGCGCCGCGCCGGAGCGAGTGAAGGCGACGCTATACTGATCCGAGCGGCGGTCTTCCCGGTCCGTGCCGGTCTGCAAGCGGTTCCAGCCGCCATCAGGTCGGCCTTTGCGGTCCCTGACCGCTTTTCCCGCCATCGCGAGGCGCGCAGCGCCGCGGCAAGCCAGGGGCGGCAAGGACGGTGCTGCCGGCCCCTGGATTGCCACGCCGCAGAGGCGGCTCGCAATGACGGTGCGGTTGCGTCGGGGTGAGGGCAGATGGCCGTTGGCATCAGGCATGGTGGGTGCGCTTCGGATACCATCCACCGTTGCAGCCGCAGCGCCAGCGGCGGTCCCGGCGACCAGCGGGCCTCCGTCCCAGTCCGCGCGGCAGCATCCCAAAACTGAGATCACGACGCCCTTCCGCTTACGAATGATCGCAATGACGCCGATTGCAGGCGGCTTCGGGGTTCACATCCCCGAGGGTTGCGTATATGCGGCAACGGGCTTCTCTGTCCTGGCGGAGACGCTGAACCTGATCATGGCCCGGCGCCGCCGGGTGCGTGGCAAACCACGTCGCAGAGCAGGCGCCTCCGCGGCAGCAAGGGAGACGACGCATGTCCGGCACGACCCCCAACGACAAGTACGAGCACGCCCGCGACTTGGCCGAGCAGGCGTTGGAAGCGCTGGACAAGGGCGATGAAGCTCAGGCCGACGCCCTGCTGGCCAAGGCCAAGAAGCTGGACAAGTCCGCCGTGGTCGAGCTGGTCGAAGAGCTGGAGGAAGACGCCGGCTCCGACCCGGCCGCGGCCAAGCGCGCCGGCGGCTGAACTCCTAGCCCGTTCTCAGCCGGACGCCCCCGGGTGCGTCCGGCGCCAAACCGCCAGCAGTCCCGTCGGGTCCACGCTGGTGTAGCGCTGGGTGGTGGACAGGCTGGCATGGCCCAGCAACTCCTGGATCGAGCGGAGGTCGGCGCCCCCGGCCAGCAGGTGCGTCGCAAAGCTGTGCCGCAGCGCATGTGGCGTCGCGTGTGCCGGCAGGCCTGCCAGGTTGCGGTAGTGCTCCAGCGTCAGTTGGGCGATGCGCGGGCTCAGCCGCCCGCCTTTCACCCCCACGAACAGCGGCGCCTCCGGGCGCCGGTCCGGATGCAGCGCCAGCCAGGCCATCAGCGCCGCATGCACGACGGGCAGCAACGGCACCATCCGTTCCTTGCGGCCCTTGCCCAGCACCCGCAGGACGCCCCCGCCCGCAGGCACGTCGCGCACATCCAGCCCCAGCGCCTCGCTGATGCGCAGGCCGCAGCCATACAGCAGCGTGAACAGCGCGGCGTCGCGTGCCTGCACCTGGGGCGTGGCGGCACCCAATGACGCCTCGCCGATGTCCGCCGCCACCGACAACGCCTGCGGTGCCGACAAGGCGCGCGGCACCGGCGCACGGGCGCGCGGCGTGCCCAGCAGGCCCGGCGCCGGGTTGGCGATGCCGTGCCGCCGGGCGAGGTAGCGATACAGGCTCCGCACCGCCGACAGGTGCCGGGCGCGGGTGGCGTTGACGCTGCCCGTTCCAGCCTCATTCGCCAGCCAGGCGCGCAAGTCGGCCTGGGTCAGCGCGGCGAGGTCCGCCAGCGTCGCCTCCTGGCCGAGGTGCCCGGACAGGAAGGCGGTGAACCGGCGCAGGCTGGTGCCATAGGCCACCGCCGTCAGCGGCGAGGCCTGGCGCTCCCGCAGCATCCAGTCCAGGAACAGCACAGCAGCGTCCGCCGCGGTGCGGGGCGGTGGGACCGCTGGGTCAGGCAGGCCGGGATCAGGGGGCGGCAAGGTCGGCGGCCCGGTCCAGCGCCGCGGCCGCAGCCCCACCCAGGAAGGCCAGTGCGGTCGTCGTGGCGCCCGCCAGGGCGCGCCCATCCCGGCAGGCCAGCGCCAGCAACGCCGGGCCGCCACGCAACGGAACCCGCACCAGCGCCTCCCATCCCGCCAGCGCCGCGGCCTCCCCGTGCAGGTGCGGCAGGGCAACGCTTCCCCGCACCAGCGCCTGGCGCTGGCCGAGCGCCGCCGCCACCGTGCCCGCTGGAACCGCCGCCATCCCCGGCCGCAGCCCTTCCACGCACAGCCGGGCGCCGTCCAGCCGCAGCAGGGCAGGCAGGTCGTGCTGCAGGCACCAAGCCGGGTCGGGCGCGCGCATCAGCGTCAGCACCGCGTCCTGCACCCGGGCGCCAAACCCCTCCGCCGCGCGCCGGTCGGCGGCACCAGCCGCGGCCTCGCGCGCCAAGTGGTCCGCCCGGGTCCGGGCGGCGGCGAGCAGGGCGGCCATGTGGTCCGCCAACTGCTCCCCATGCACCCGGCATGGCGGGTCCATGAGGGAATAAAGCGCGTCCTGCGCCGCCAGCCAGCCGGGGTTTCCGCGCAGGAACGCCGCTACCGCAACCGGAGTCGCCTCCGGCATTGCCGCTGCAGGGCTGTCCAGGGCGGCATCCCGTTGCAATCCGGGGCAGGGGGCCTCATCTGCGATGTTCACTCTCCGTTCGCATCAGTGTGGCGGCTGCGGGTGTTATAGGGTGGCGCCAGTGTCGGCAAGGTGGAGTCGGGCCGGGTGAGCAAACGTGAGCCACATGCGCCGGGCAGTGCCGGCCTGATGCAGGCCAATCCTCTGGAGGGAGGCCTGTTCGGCAATACCCTACCTCCGCCAGCGCCGGTCCGGAAGCGGGTGCCGGTGCTTCTTCCACGGCCGTTCCAAGGCACCTTCGACTACTCCGTCCCCCCCGGCATGGACCCGCGCCCCGGCGACGTGGTGCTGGTGCCGCTGAACCGGCGGGAGGAGGTGGGCGTCGTCTGGGACCTGCCCGCCGGACCCTCGGTCGCCGACACCAAGCTGAAGCCGGTCACCGCCATCCTCGAAGCCGTGCCGTTCCCCGTGGCGCTGCGCCGCTTCGTTGACTGGGTGGCCAGCTACACCCTGTCCACGCCCGGCGAGGTGCTGGCGATGGCCCTTCGCGTGAACGCCTTGCAGGCCGAAACGCCCCAGGCCGGGTGGCGCATCGGCGACATCCCGCCCGACGCCCGCCTGACCGACGCCCGTATCCGCATCGCCGCGGCGCTGGCAGACGGCGCGTTCCTGTCCACCTCCGATTTGGCCCGCACCGCAAACGTCAGCAGCGGCGTCGTGCGCGGCATGGCGAACGCCGGGCTGCTGCTTCCGGTGGCGCTGCCGGGACGCCCGCCGTTCGCCTTGCCGGACCCAACGCATCCCGGCCCCACGCTGTCCCCCGCCCAGTCCTCCGCCGCCGAGACCCTGCGCGGCGCCGTCGCTGCCCGAAAGTTCACCGTCACCCTGCTCGACGGCGTCACTGGCTCCGGCAAGACCGAGGTTTACCTGGAAGCCGTCGCCGAGTGCATCGCCACCGGCCGCCAGGCCCTGGTGCTCCTGCCGGAGATCGCCCTGTCGTCGCAATGGCTGGAGCGCTTCGCCTCCCGCTTCGGCGTCGCTCCCGCCGTATGGCATTCGGACCTCGCCTCGCGCACCCGGCGGATCACCTGGCGGGCGGTCGCCGACGGGGCGGCGCCGGTGGTGGTCGGCGCGCGCTCAGCCCTATTCCTGCCCTTCCCCGACCTGGGCCTGGTTGTGGTGGACGAGGAGCACGAGACCGCCTTCAAGCAGGAGGACGGGGTCGTGTATCACGCCCGCGACATGGCAGTCGTCCGCGCCCGCCTGTCCAACGCCCCCGCCGTGCTGGTCTCGGCCACGCCCAGCCTGGAAACCCTCTCCAACGTCGAGACCGGCCGCTACCGCCGCATGACGCTGGAGGTACGGCACGGCGGCGCCACCCTGCCAAAGGTCGCCGCCATAGACCTCCGCGCCGCCCCGCCGGAACGCGACCGCTTCATCTCGCCGCCGCTGGTCGAGGCGGTGCAGGAAACCCTGGCGCGCGGCGAGCAGGCGATGCTGTTCCTGAACCGCCGCGGCTACGCCCCGCTGACCCTATGCCGGGTGTGCGGCCACCGGATGCAATGCCCGAACTGCACGGCCTGGCTGGTGGAGCACCGTGCCCGCCAGGTCCTGACCTGCCACCATTGCGCCCACACCGAGAGCATCCCGCCGGCCTGCCCGCATTGCAGCGCCGAGGGCAGCCTGGTCCCCATCGGCCCCGGCGTCGAGCGCATCACCGAGGAGGTCGCCGCCGTCTTCCCCGACGCCCGCCGCCTGGTGATGGCCAGCGACACCATGCCCGGCCCTCATGCCGCCGCCGAAGCCGCGCACATGATCGAGCGCCGCGAGGTGGACCTGATCATCGGAACGCAAATTGTCGCCAAGGGCTGGCACTTCCCGCATTTGACCCTGGTCGGCGTGGTGGACGCCGACCTCGGCCTGGCCGGCGGCGACCTGCGCGCCGCGGAGCGGACGGTGCAACTGCTGCACCAGGTCGCGGGCCGCGCCGGACGTGCAGAGGCTCCCGGCCGGGTGCTGCTGCAAACCTTCAGCCCCGAGCATCCCGTGATGCAGGCCCTGATCGGTGGCGACCTGCAAGCCTTCATGACCGCCGAGGCCGAGGGCCGCCGCCCCGGCCACTGGCCGCCCTTCGGCCGCCTGGCAGCGCTGATCGTTAGCGCCGACACCGCCCAAGCCGCAGACGAACTGGCGCGCGACCTAGGCCGCACTGCGCCGCGCGCGGCAGGTGTCACCGTGCTTGGCCCGGCCCCGGCGCCCCTAGCCATCCTGCGCGGACGCCACCGTCGTCGGCTGCTGCTGAAGACCCGGCGCGACATCGCGGTGCAGCCCCTGCTACGGGACTGGCTGGACCAGGTGCCGGTGCCCGGCACCGCAAGGGTGGATGTGGACGTGGACCCGGTGTCCTTCCTGTAGCAACAGCCGGCAAAACTCCTAACCAGTGCAACAGCGTAGGGCGGGTAAGCGCAGCGCCACCCGCCGCACCACGGTACCGGGTTCAGGCAGGAAGCGCTCCACTCACCCGCCCTACACCCAGTGATCCGCAGCCAATCAGAGCTTTTGCCGCTTGGTATATACTCTGTTCGCGTGAGAACCCGAAAATCGGCTGGCGAGTCGACCCTGATCTCAGCGGCGTTTCGGAGGTGCGAAGTTTTCGGGTTCTCACGTGGACGGAGTATAACGGCCAACCGCCATCTGCTCTGAACCCGACGACTCCGTAACGTCATTGCGAGCCGCCCTTGCGGCCTGGCAATCCCGAGGCCGGCAGCACCGTCCTTGCCACCTCTCGATTGCCGCGGTGCTGCGCACCTCGCAATGACGGGAAAAACCGACAGAACGGATGGCCGTTGGTATTACCCCCCAGCCTCCAAGCGCCGCCGCTATGCCGCCTTTTGCTTAAGGTAGTCATGCACGAAGCTGGGCAGATGGCTGCCGAGCCAGTCGCCCATCTCCTGCTCCTCCTTCATGGACTGCTCCAGCACTGCGGTGTCCTGCGTCGCCCCTGCCGCCTCCGCCAGAGTAACCAACACCTTGTAGGAGCTGATCTCGTAGGCCTTGAAGCCGATAGCTGCGAGGACGTTCTTCAGCAGCTCGTCCCCCGCCGTCGCATGCACGAAGCCGGCGACAGTCGCAACCGTGCCCGCCACAGCTTCCTTCGCAAGCGAGGCCTTGGTGCCGTGCTTGGCAAGCAAGTCGTCCAGCCGGGCTGCCTGGGTGGTCGAGCGCTGCATCTCCTGCTGCATCCTCGCATGCAACTCGGGATACGGCTCCATCCGGCCCAGCTCGTTCTTGACGGTCCCGATCGCCTGCGTCTCAACAGCATGCTGGTTGCGCAGCCCGGTCAAATAGACATCCATTGTAACGTTTGAGTCAGCCATGTCCCGCTCCTAGAATTGACGGGACGCTGAACGCCGCCGGCACGCGGCAGATGCGGGGGCGCCCATCAGAATGAATTGCACTTGTGGGCCAGCAGTTCGGCCACAACTCCGCAAACCCCTATGCAGCGTCTCCCACGAGGGCCTGGCAGCCCAACCGGACCGCGCCCATCCGCAAGCTGGCCACCGCGAAGGGCGATGATCTCGACAAGACCATAGGCCCGCGCCGGGCAGGCCGATGCGGCGTTGCAGGCAGCCCGCACCGGCCAGGAAAAGCAGGCGATAGACGCCGTGCAACTGGCGGCCAAGGCTAACCCGGAGCAGGCAAGGCAGGACATCAGGGTCGCCGCACCTGCCCTATGCCGAAATCAGGTGAACCAGGCGTCCCCGCGTTCACACCTCCGCCTTGCCAATCTGCGCCCGATCCGGCAGGGAAGCGCCCGGACCGGAGCACTCCCAATGGACACCCTGCAAGCCATCGCCATCGCCATCCTGCAAGGCGCGACCGAGCTGTTCCCCATCAGCAGCCTCGGCCACGCCGTCCTGCTGCCGGCCTTGCTCGGCTGGAACCTGGACCAGAAGTCGGACCAGTTCCTGCCCTTCCTGGTGCTGCTGCACACCGGCACGGCGGTGGCGCTGCTCGGCTACTTCTGGCGGGACTGGCTAGCCCTGGGCTTGGGAGTGCTGGGCTTCGGCGGCGACGCCCGGCGCGCGCAAGAAGCCCGGCGGATGTTCATGCTGATCGTCATCGCCACCATCCCCGCCGTGATCCTCGGCTACGTCTTCAACCACTTCTTCCGCTCCCTGTTCGCAGCGCCAATCGTCGCCGCCGTGTTCCTGGCCATCAACGGCCTGGTGCTGCTGTTCGGCGAACGCCTGCGGCGGAGCGTCCCGGCCGTGGCGTCAGTGGGCGCGTCGGTGGCGGTGAAGCCGCTTACGGCACTGACGCCGATGGACGCCCTGGTGATCGGCATCTGGCAATGCGGCGCCTTGCTGCCGGGCATCTCGCGAGCCGGGACAACCATTGTCGGCGGCCTGCTGCGCGGCCTGAACCATGAAGGGTCAGCGCACTTCTCGTTCCTGATCGCGCTGCCGATCATCATCGGCGCCACGGTGCTGGAGGTCCCGCATCTGCTGCACGCCAGCGTGGCGCCGGGCGTGTTCGCGCAGGCGTCGCTGGCGGCGGTGGTCGCCGGGGTGACGGCGCTGCTGACGACCTGGTTCCTGATGTACTACTTCCGCAACAACGACCGCTGGGCGCTCAATCCTTTCGCCTTCTACTGCATCGTCGTAGGGCTGGGCAGCGCGGCATACCTGGGGTTGCGCTGAACCCATGATGCCCACCCGGCGCCTGCTGCTGGCCGCTCCGGCCCTGCTGCTGGCCGGCGCAGACCGCGCGCCCATCGAGCGCATGCCGCTCGCGGCCACGCCGCTGTCCCGGATGGAAACGCCCTGGTGGCGCGCCCGTCACCAGGAGAAGCTGCAGGAAATCCGGGGCCGCGCCGTGGACCTCGTTTGGCTCGGCGACAGCATCACCCAGAACTGGGAGCGCCAGGGGCCGCCGGAGTGGATGGACTTCGCGCCGGTATGGCAGCGGTTCTATGGCGACCGCCGCGCGGTCAACCTCGGCTTCAAGGGCGACAACACTGGGCACCTGCTGTGGCGGATGCAGAACGGCGAGCTGGACGGCATCGAGCCGCGTGCCGCGGTGGTGCTGATCGGCGCCAACAACATGGGCCGGGTTCACTGGTCCGCGCCGCAGACCCTGGCCGGCATTGACGCCGTGCTGGCGGAGCTGCATCGCCGCCTGCCCGGCACAAAGGCCTTACTGAGCGGCGTCCTACCCAGCATACGCTCGAAGTGGGTGACCCAAACAACGGCGGAGGTGAACCGCGGCCTAGCAGCCCGTTACGGCGGCGGCGCTGTGCCAGGTGTCACCCATATGGACCTGAGCGCCATGTTCATGCGCGACGGGCAGGTGGACCGCGGAGCGTTTTACGACGATATGCTGGACCCGCCTGACCCGCCGCTGCACCCCACCGTCGCCGTGCAAACGCGCATGGCGGAAGCTGTCGAGCCGACCCTGGCCGCAATGCTGGAGGACCTCAGCCGCGCCAGACGGTAGAAACCTGGCCCGGCAGGCTGCGGTGGGCCTGCAACGGACTCCTCGTCCTGGAAAAGCACAACCCCCAGTCCCGATGTGGCTTATCGGGGCAAGGGCCTGACGCATCCATGGCCGAAAAGACCCGAGGGCCGACCTGCAGCCTCTCGGGTTAGGTTCTACGTTAGCCCCCGGTCTTCCGTCCTAGTGATGGACCCGGAAGTCCTCGGGTGACTGCCCGGCAGCTTCGGCCTGGGTCAGCCACGTCGGCTTGCGCCCGCGCCCGGACCAAGTCTGCCCACTGGGCGAGCGAAACTTCACGGCTGCCGGAACGGAGGGCGGCTGCTCACCCTTCTTGCCGCGCTTCTGCTTTTCGGGCGCGCCGCGCGCCTGGCCGAAAAGCTGGTCCGCCGTTAGACCGATGGAGGCCGCTTTCTCCTCAAATTCCGCCATCAAGCTGCGGCGCGCCTGTTCCAGCTTTCCCTCGCGTTCCCGCTGCGCGAGCGCGATCAGCTCATCCAGCTCGGTATAGTTGAGGGTGGAAACCATCCTGTGAATTCTCTCAGCCGTAGCGTCCATAGCCTGCATCCCCGATTCGATTGCGACAGGAAACTGCGTCTTTCGCGGCAGGTTTTCAAGACTTCTTTTGAGTCCTGCATCAACTGCCCGCTTCAAAACTCACTAAACAACGACTCGATACGCTCCTGATCGGCCTCTCGCAAGCTCGAAGTCCGGTCCTTGCAGGGCAGCCAGTTGCCTTCCACCCAGCCAAGGGCCAAGATCAGGAGTTATGAAGCGGGCTCCAACCGGTTTTCGGGCCGGGCTTTACGGGACACCGGACAGCGGTCTGACACGGCGCAATTCGATGCGGATCAGCCAAGAGCGGCAGCGGTGGGGGCGATGGGCTTCTCGCAACAGCGGGTGCGGGTGCCGTGTCCTAAACAAATCTTTGGAGGTTTGCGTACAGATGAAACGCTAAGCAGGCTTGCGCGGCCTGGCACGGCCGCAGGCGATCTGTGCGACAGGCCGCCCAAGCCTGCTTAACCCCGTCAGGCCTGGGGTCTGGGCCTGTTCTCTCAGGTGCGCGGCGCCGGGCCGCCGCAAATAAGGGCTTCTCCCGGCAAGCAATGCGTTGGTAAGCAGATCCCTTTCGATCTGGAAGTACCAGACCCTTGCCTCGGGCGCGCAGCATCGGGACTGCGACCCCCGTCCCTTGGACGGAAAAGCCGTTCAGGTCTTCCGATGCAACCAACCGGGATACGTTCTAGGACGGGCAATCCCGCAGACGTCTCCTCGTTCAAATAATGCTGATGACCCCACGCGCCGCAGCCCGGCGTTGCAATCGAGATGAACGTCCGCAACCGTCCGGAGCTTTCATCGGCGTTCCACCGCCGTCGGAAGCGAATGTTTGAGCCCTAAGCAAACCTCTGGAGGTCCCGCGCACACATGAAAAGCTTAGCAGGCTTGCACGGCCTGGCTCCGCCGACGGCGACGTATGTGACAGGCCGCGCAAGACTGCTTCGCACAATAACAACGGCGAAGATCATTTCGCAATTGTTCGCATGCTGTCCTATCCAGCCATATCCGGCCGGTCTGCAATCGAGAGCCAGGGCGCGTCCAGCGCCGGGGGCTACGCCGCCGATGCGGCCACGCCGGCAAAAGTGAAGTGAGCAAAAGCATACCAGTCAATCGAATCGCTTAACAAACGTCATGCCTCAATTTGCGGGGAACGTCGCAAACCCCGCTCGGAAACTCCGCACCCCCACGGAGAGCAGCGGCGACACGCAAGCCTGTTGTCTGGTCCATGAAGGGGCGTGGTGCTGTTGGAGGGGATTGAACTCTCGACCTCTCCCTTACCAAGGGAGTGCTCTACCACTGAGCTACAACAGCAACGCCCCGGCTATACCCTGACCCCGGCGCCTGATGCAAGCCGCGGATGCGCCCGCGCCAGCCATCGCCGCTTGACGAGGCCGGCCCAGCGATGGCCCGATGCCGCCATGCCCAAGCCCGGTCCAAAGCCCGCAGCAACCCCGCAGGCCCAAGCGGACGCCGAAGCGCGCCGGCAGCGCGAGGCCGACGCGTTGCGCGAAAACCTGCGCCGCCGCAAGGAGCAGGCCCGCGCCCGCCAGACGCCCGCACCGGAGGCCGATCCGCCCCCAAACGCCTGACCCACCCCAAACGCCTGACCGCCGCAAGCCGTTTGCTGCCGGGGCCGCGCTGGGCTAGACGCACCGCCTGCCCCTCTGGAACGCCGCCCATGCCCGTGATGCCCGACCACTGGATACGACGCATGGCCACCGAGCACGCCATGATCGAGCCATTCGTAGAAACCCAAAAGCGCGACGGCGTCATCAGCTACGGCCTGTCGTCCTACGGCTACGACGCCCGCGTCGCCAACGAGTTCAAGGTGTTCACCAACGTGGACAGCGCCGTCGTGGACCCCAAGGCGTTCAACCCCGACAGCTTCGTCACCCGCACCGGCCCGTCCTGCACCATCCCGCCAAACTCCTTCGCCCTGGCCCACACGGTCGAATACTTCCGCATCCCGCGCGACATCCTGGTGATCTGCCTCGGCAAGAGCACCTACGCCCGCTGCGGCATCATCGTGAACGTGACCCCGCTGGAGCCGGAGTGGGAAGGCCAGGTGACCATCGAGATCAGCAACACCACGCCCTTACCCGCCCGCATCCATGCGCAGGAGGGCATCTGCCAGTTCCTGTTTCTGCAGGGCAGCAGCCCGCCGGACGTCAGCTATGCCGACAAGGCCGGCAAGTACATGCGGCAGCGCGGCGTCGCCCTGCCGCGTATGTAGGAGAACACCCATGGACCGCATATTCATCCGCGGCGGACGCCCGCTGCAAGGCGCGATCCCCATCGGCGGCGCCAAGAACGCCGCCCTGCCGCTGATGGCCGCCGGCATGCTGACCGACGACCGCCTGGTGCTGGGCAATGTCCCCCGCCTGGCCGACATCGCCACCATGGCCGCCCTGGTGTCCCAGCACGGCCCGGCCTGCGACCCCGACGAGCGGACCCTGTCCATTGGCGGCCCGATCACCAATACCGAGGCGCCCTACGACATCGTCCGCAAGATGCGCGCCTCCATCCTGGTGCTCGGCCCGCTGCTGGCGCGCGTGCGCGAGGCCCGGGTGTCGCTCCCCGGCGGCTGCGCCATCGGCACCCGGCCAGTGGACCTGCACCTCAAGGGCCTGGAGCAGATGGGCGCCGTCGTGACCCTGGAATCCGGCTACATCCACGCCCAGGTACCCGGCGGATTGCGCGGCGCCACCATCATCCTGCCCTTCGCCAGCGTCGGCGCGACCGAGAACCTGCTGATGGCCGCCACCCTCGCCGATGGCCGGACCGAGATCGCCAACGCCGCACGCGAGCCGGAGATCACCGACCTCGCGGCGTGCCTGACCGCGATGGGCGCCCGCATCAGCGGCGCCGGATCGGACAAGCTGGTGATCGAGGGCGTGCCCCGCCTGCACGGCGCTCACCACCCCATCGTCGCCGACCGGATCGAGACCGGCACCTACGCCTGCGCCGCCGCTATCACCGGCGGCGAGGTCCGGCTGCTGGGCGCACGCCTCACCCACCTGGGCGCCGTCAGCCGCACCCTGCAGGAGGCCGGGGTCGAGGTGGTGGAGGAAGCGGACGCCCTGCTCGTCCGCCGGGCAAACGGCCTGCACGGCGTGGACGCGATGACGGAGCCTTACCCCGGCTTCCCGACCGACATGCAGGCGCAGTTCATGGCGCTGATGGCGGTGGCGGAGGGCGCGTCCATGGTGACGGAGACGATCTTCGAGAACCGCTTCATGCATGTGCCCGAGCTGAACCGCATGGGCGCCCGCATCAACGTCCACGGCGCGTCAGCCATCATCCGCGGCGTACCCGGCGGCTTGTCCGGCGCACCGGTGATGGCGACCGACCTGCGCGCGTCCAGCTCGCTGGTGCTGGCCGGGTTGGCGGCGCGTGGGGAGACGATGGTGAACCGCGTCTATCACCTGGACCGCGGCTATGAGGCGCTGGAGCAGAAGCTGGCGGCTTGCGGTGCGGACGTGGAGCGGGTGGCGGGGTAGGGGCCTGCAAGGGGCAGTGCCTTACGGGTAGGACCCCGGCAAGAACGCCAGCAACCTGGCGCAGCACGGGGTTGGTTTTGATGCGGTCAAAAACTTCGATTGGGCAACGTCCCTTGTGCAAGCCGACATGCGGAGCTCTCTGGTCGAGGTCAGGCTGATTGCGTTGGGCGTGATCGGCACCCAAGTTCATGTCCCCAAGTTCATGTCTTGGTGTTCACCATCCGCAGGAATGCCACCTGGATCATCAGCCTACGCCGCGCGAACAGGAAGGAGGCCGCCCGTCATGCCTTGCAAGCTGACCTTCCCTCCCCTGAGGAGGACGACGTCATCCAACGCGGGATCGAGCAAGACCCTGACAACTCCGAGTTGGGTGACGACTTCTTCAGGGATGCCCGTCCGGCCTCGACAGTGCTGCCACCGGATGTTTACGCTGACCTGACCGCATCAAATCGTCATTCCGGCCCGGCCAAGCCTCAAGTTATGCTCTCGGTGGACCAGGATGTGTTCGAAAAGCTGCAGGCATCCGGCCCGGATTGGCAGGCCAGGGTGGATGACGCGTTGCGGACGCTGGTCAAGGAGTAGCCCAGCGGCGGGCCGCTGGTCAGGAGTTACTGCTCACGCCGCACCTGCGCCAACGCCTGTCCTAGCGTGCAGTCCAGCACTCTCACATCCAGGGCCGCGTCCCCGCGCACCAAATCCGGCGTAGGCCGCAGCGCGGCGCCGTCCGCTGTCAGGAACAACCGCCCTTGCGGACCCGGCGGCAGGGCGCGCAGCGTGGACCGTGCCTCGTCCACCGCTTCCAGCAGCGCCGCCTTGATAGCCACAGGGTCCACCGGCGCGCTGCTGGCCACCGTCCGCCAATCTGCCGCCGTGACCTGGCAGGCATTGCGCGTGATCCACTCCAGCAACAACGGGGCCGAGAAGCCCGGGTCCTTGCCCGGCGCCGCCCAGGCCAGGGCCACCAAGGGAAACCCGCCCCCGTGCAGCGCAACGATGTCCACCACGTCACGCGCTACGGCTCGGCCCGCCAGCGCCAACGCCTTGTTCACGGCCAGGTCCGGGTCGCTGAGGCGGTAGCCGAACAGCGGGTCCGGGACTGGCGGCAGGAACCGCACGGCGCTATCGGCGGCCCATTGCAGCCGGGTGGCGTTGATGCCCTGGGCCACGACACGCTCGATGAACAGCGGAGAGGTCAGGTGGCGCAGCGCCGGATCTTCCTCGACGGAGTAGCCAGCCGCCAGCAGTGTTTGCGCGTCGGCATCGAAACTCGTGCGGACTGCGTCCTCCACGTCAGGGAAGATATCTATGTCGCCCGTCAGCCGTGGCAGATCACGGTTCAACGCCGCGCTGCCTGCGATGTGGGAGGCCGGAGTACGGTTGACGGCGATGGCCCGCAGCACTCCCTGCTGGAACGAGGTCAGCATCCCGCCGGGTCCGTCCTGGCTGCTACCAGGCGCAGCTCCAGCGCCTCGACCTCCCGCCACAAGCTTGCCGGGCCAAGCAGGCGCATCCGTTCGGCCATAACCTCGCCCATGTCGCGGGCCGGCAGGTCGTTGCGGACGTTCCAAAGCAGGGAGGCAACCTCCGGCAGCAACCGGCGGATGACGGCAGCCAACGCCGCTTCCACCTCCGTCGCCGGTTCGCAGGCTGGGCGCCATCCGCCCTCGATCAGCAGCCCTGGCATCGGGGCATAGAGCACCGGCAGGGTCCGTCCTGCAACACGCACCCTGGCTCACGGCCCACGCTATCCCTCACGCCACCGCCTGAACCGGCCCGTCGGCCCGATGCTGTGTCGCGCCCATGACAGTCAGGCCACAACACGCCGAGGTCGCGTCATCCAAGGATAGACGTCCGCCACGCATCATGGCAGACAAAGAACAGACGCACTTGGCATCAAGCGGAGTGTCAGACAAAAGGCCATGCAACATAGAATGCAGGCCATGGCGCCTGTGTCACCTGCCAACTCTGTAGTATATCCAAGGAGGAACGATGCCAGATTACGCTCTTGAAGGCGCCACGTGGTCCACCACCAGCATCACGTACAGCTTCGCAACTGCCAATTACAGCAGTGATGCCTCCGATCCCTTCAGCAGCTCCATCAGCGGTGGCTACCAAAGCTCCATCCAGTGGGCGTTGCAGCAGTGGGCGTCCGTCACCCCGCTGACCTTCACCCAGGTTGCAGACAGCCAGGCCACCGACATCCGCATCGGCTTCGGCATCCTGAACACCCCGTCCACCGGGGTGATCGGCCAAACCAACCTGCGTTGGACCAGCGCCGGAACCTTCGTGCCAGATGAGGTCGTCCGTCTGGAGGACCCCGGCCAGTTCGCACTCAACCCGAATGGATCCGGCGGCTACGGCTACACGGGCACCCCCGCCACGCTGCAGCAGGTCGCGCTGCACGAGATCGGCCATGCCCTGGGTCTCGGCCATGCGTCGGACCCGTATGCGGTCATGTATGCCTCGGTCGGAGCGAACAACCAGACCCTGGACGGGACCGACATCGCCGGCATTCAAATCCTATACGGCGCACCAGCCAGCACGCCGGCGCCAACCCCAACCGCCACGGCCGCACCGAGCACAACCGACGTGATCGCGCTGCACCTGTCGGAAGACGCCTGGATGGGCGACGCCCAGTTCATCGTCAGCGTGGACGGCCAGCAATACGGCGGCGTGCAGACGGTCACCGCCCTGCACGGCCTGGGACAGGACCAGACCTTCAATCTCCAGGGTGCATTCAGCGTCGGCGCGCATGACTTGGCGATCAGCTTCATCAACGACGCCTGGGGCGGGACACCCGATACGGACCGCAACCTGTATGTTGACGGCGTGGACCTCAACGGAACGCCGCAGGCAGGAAGCACGGCGGTCCTTTATTCCAGCAGCACGGCGCATGTCCCGGTGGCGGGATCGGGGAACGCCCTGCTCGCCGCCGGCGGCGACGCCGACAGCACGCTGCTGGGCACCCCCTTCGTTCACGCATAAGGGGCTGCGCCCACCCGCATCGCCGGTATGGGTGCGGTCCGGTTCCCAAGCAAACCTTTGAAGGTCCGGCGCACACATGAAAAGCTAAGCAGGCTTGCGCGGCCTGGCTCCGCCAACTTTCATGTGTGTGACAGGCCGCGCAAGCCTGCTGAGCCGCCGCACCCGCCAACCCCGCCATGCCGCATCCGGGGTTCCGGCCCCGCCCCGGCGGTGCTAGACGCCCCGCCATGCCCTCCCGCGCCACCCCGAACCCATGACAGCCCCGTTCCCCGCCGCCGCCCTTGCACCGGACGTGCAGGCTCCGCTGGTGCTAGCCCTGCCCAAGGGCCGCATCCTGCGCGAGTGCGGGCCGCTGCTGCATCGCGCCGGCATCCGCCCGGCGCCCGACCTGCATGACGAGGACAGCCGCCGCCTCCGCTTCCCCACCGACGACCCCCTGCTCGACGTAGTGCGCGTCCGGCCCTTCGACGTCGCCACCTTCGTCGCCTTCGGCGGCGCGCAGTTGGGCATCTGCGGCGCCGACGTGCTGATGGAGTTCGACTACCCCGAGATCTACGCGCCGCTCGACCTCGGCATCGGCCGCTGCCGCGTCAGCGTGGCGGAGCCGGCCGAAACCGCGGGGACCGACGACCCGGCCACCTGGTCCCGCGTGCGGGTGGCAACCAAGTATCCCGGCATCGCCCGCCGCCATTACGCCGCCCGCGGCATCCAGGCCGAAATCGTGCACCTCAACGGCGCGATGGAGCTGGCGCCGGGCCTGGGCCTGTGCCGCTTGATCGTGGACCTAGTGCAGACCGGCAGTACCTTGAAGGCGAACGGGCTGCAGGAAACCGAGGTGATCGCCCATGTCACCAGCCGCTTGATCGTCAACCGCACGGCGCTGAAAACCCAGCCTGAGGCTGTCGGCGCCTGGATCGCCCGTTTCCGCGCGGCGCTGGCCGGGATGGCATGAGGCGCCTTTCAACCGCGGACGCAGGGTTCGAGGCCGCCTTCGCCGCCCTGCTCAGCGAGGCGCGGGAGACCACCGCCCGCGTGGACGACGCCGTCGCCGCCATCATCGCCGCCGTCCGCAGCCGCGGCGACGCAGCTCTGTGCGAATATACCGCGCAGTTCGACCGCCAAACGCTGACCCCCGCCACCCTGCGCGTGACCGCGGCGGAGATTGACGCCGCCACCGCCGGCATCCCCGCCGCCCTGGCCGCCGCCCTGGACCTGGCGGCACAACGGATCGAGGCATTCCACCGCGCCCAGATGCCGGCAGACCTGCAGCACACCGACGCAGCCGGGCTGACCCTGGGCATGCGCTGGACGCCGCTTGACGCCGTTGGCCTCTATGTGCCCGGCGGCAAGGCGTCCTACCCGTCCTCCGTCCTGATGAACGCCCTGCCGGCACGGGTCGCCGGCGTGGCGCGCATCGCCATGTGCGTCCCATGCCCCGGCGGCGTGCTGAACCCGCTCGTGCTCGCCGCCGCCCGCCGCGCCGGCGTGACCGAGGTATATCGCGTCGGCGGCGCCCAAGCCGTCGCCGCGATGGCCTACGGCACCGCAACGATCCTCCCGGTGGACCGCATCGTCGGCCCCGGCAACGCCTATGTCGCCGAGGCCAAGCGCCAGGTGTTCGGCCGCGTCGGCATAGACAGCATCGCCGGGCCGTCCGAAGTCGTGATCCTGGCGGACGGCGCCAACGACCCCCGCCACGTCGCCCTGGACCTGTTGGCCCAGGCCGAGCACGACGAGGCCGCGCAGAGCATCCTCATCACCACCGATGCCGCCTTCGCCGGCGCCGTAGCCGCCGCCGTCCTGGCCGAGCTGCCCGCCCTCCCGCGCGAAGCCATCGCCGGGGCGAGCTGGCGAGACCACGGCGCAATCGTGCTGGTGCGCGACTGGGAGGAAGGCGCCCGCCTGACCAACCAGCTCGCGCCCGAGCACCTGCAGGTCATGGTCCCCGACCCCCGCGCCCTGTTCGCCCGCATCCGCCATGCCGGGGCGGCGTTCCTGGGCGCCTATTGCCCGGAGGCGGTGGGCGACTACGTGGCCGGCCCGAACCACGTGCTCCCCACCGGACGCACCTCCCGCTTCGCGTCGGGCTTGTCGATATACGACTTCCTCAAGCGCACCACATGGGTGGAGGCCGCCGCCGCCGCCCTGGCCGAGGTCGGTCCAGCCGCAGTGCTGCTAGCCGAAGCCGAAGGCCTCCAAGCCCACGCAAGAAGCATAGCAGTGCGGCTGCCGTCTCCTGCTCCCTCTCCCTCCGGGAGAGGGTCGGGGTGAGGGGGTCTTGGCTGCGGAGAGGGGAACCTTCGGTGCCGCCGATACCCGGCTCGGGATCGGCAAGCGCGGCGCTTAAAGACCCCGTCACCCCGACCCTATCCCGGAGGGAGAGGGGGAAGCGGGTTGATCCTTCCCCCTGTCAGCATCACATTTCGCCGTGAAATCAAACCCTGCTACCCAACAAGACCAAGGAACCTGATGTCCAAAGAAGACATGATCGAATTCAGTGGCACCGTCATGGAGTTGCTGCCCAACGCCATGTTCCGCGTGAAGCTGGACAACGAGCACTCCATCCTCGCCCATACCTCAGGCAAGATGCGCAAGAACCGCATCCGCGTGCTGGCCGGCGACCGCGTGAACGTGGAGATGACGCCCTACGACCTCAGCAAGGGCCGGATCACATTCCGCTTCAAGTAGGCCCGCCTCAAGTAAGCCTCCCCGCCGGGCCAAGCACGGCCCCCCTGATCCTCGCCTCCGCCAGCCCCCGGCGCCTCGACCTGCTGGCCCAGGCCGGCATCACCCCAGACCGCGTGGTGCCCGCCGGCATCAACGAAACACCCCGCCGCGGCGAGCTGCCCCGCCCCTATGCCGAGCGCATGGCAGCCGAGAAGGCCCGCGCCGTCGCCGAACCCGGCGCCTACACCCTGTCCGCAGACACCGTAGTCGCCCTGGGCCGCCGCATCATGCCAAAGGCTGCAGACGAGGCCGAGGTCCGCGCCTGCCTGGCCCTGCTGTCCGGACGGCGGCATCACGTCCTGACCGCCCTGGTGCTGATCGCCCCCGACGGCGGCGTATCCGCCCGGGTATCCGACAGCGTCGTCGGCTTCGCCCGCCTGACGCCGGCCCAGGTGGACGCCTACGCCGCATCCGGGGAAGGGATGGGCAAGGCCGGCGGCTATGCCATCCAGGGCCGCGCCGCCGCCTTCGTGCGCTTCCTGTCCGGCAGCTACAGCGGCGTCGTCGGCCTGCCGTTGTTCGAGGCGTCGCAGGTGCTGCGCGGCCGCGGCTACCCCATGCCGTGATGCCGTCGTGACCGGCCGCATCCTAGCGGCGTGCAGCCCCGGGGAGGTGCGCGTTGCAGTCGTCCGGGACGGCGCCCTGCTGGACTACGCCATCTGGCGCCCAGGCCGCCCCGACGGCGTCGGCGACCTCCTGCGCGGCCGGGTCTCCGCGCGGATGCCGGCAATGGCCGGCGTCTTCGTGGCCCTGCCCGGCGCAGACGGCTTCCTGCCGGACAGCGAGGGCGGCGCCGGGCTGTCGGACGGCATGGCGGTCGCCGTGCGCGTGACCCGTGCGGCGCAGGGCGGCAAGGGGCCGCGCCTGACCGCGAACGGCGTCCCCCCAGTCCCGCCCGCCCCGCCCGCCCTGCTATCCCGCGGCCCCGGCGCAGTCGAGCACCTGGCCGCCCTGCACCCCGATGCGCCCGTCACCGCCGATGACCCCGCGCTGGTGGCGCAACTCCGCCCGGCGCTCGGCGCCCGCATCGCCACCGGCCCCGTGCTGGACGACGCGCTGCTGGGCTGGATGGAGGCGCTGGCCGATCCTGGCGTCCCGCTGCCCGGCGGCGCCCGCGCCAGCATCCATCCAACGCCCGCCCTGGTCGCCATAGACGTGGACGCCGGGAGCGCGACGGCGGACCGCCGGGCCAAGCCCGCAGCGCAGATGGCTGCCAACCTCGCCGCGCTGCCGGAGATCGCCCGGCAGATACGCCTGCGCAACCTGTCCGGCGCCATCCTGGTTGACGTGGCAGGCATGAGCCTGCGCCGCCGCCCCGCCCTGGCGCCAGCCTTCACCGCAGCGCTGGCCGACGACCCGCTGCACCCGCGCTTCCTGGGCTTTACCGCGCTGGGACTGGCCGAGATCATGCGCCCCCGGGTGCATCCGCCGCTGCACGAGCTGCTGCGCGGCCCGCACGCCGCCGGCCTGGCGGCACTCCGCGAAGTGATGGCCGCCGCCGCCGCCGAGCCCTCCGCTGCCTCTACCCTGCGCTGTGCCCCGGACGTGGCGGCGGCGCTGGCGGACGATGCCGTGGCGCTGCCGGACCTTGCGCGCCGCACTGGCCGGCCCCTGATAGTGCAGCCCGACTCGGGGCTGCCCCCATCGGGCTGGACCGTCGAAAGGACCGCGCGTGCCTGACCCGCTGCCCACCGCCAAGCCCTGCCCGATCTGCCGCCGCCCGGCGACCGATGCGCGCTTCCGCCCGTTCTGCTCCGCCCGTTGCGCCGACGTGGACCTGGGCCGCTGGTTCGGCGGCGCCTACGCCATCCCCGGCCCCCCGCCCGAGCTGGACGAAGACCCGCCAGGAGATTCGGAGAGGTGATTCCACTCCCTCTCTCTCCGGGAGAGGGCTGGGGTGAGGGGGTCTTGGCTGCGGAGCGGGGCACATAACGCCCCGCAAGCAAAAGGCCCTTTATCGGGAACCATAGTCCCGAAGACCCTCTTACCCCCGCTCTCTCCCTCAGGAGGAGGGAGCGGATTTTGTCACACGCCGGACTTGATCCCCTGCCCGGCCTGCGCTACCTCACGGCTCCCAACGGGGCCCAGGTAGCTCAGCTGGTAGAGCATGCGATTGAAAATCGCAGTGTCGGTGGTTCGACTCCGCCCCTGGGCACCATCCCCCCCTGACCGCAGGCTCTCCTACGCCGCCAGCGGCCGATCCGCCGCCTCCTGCAGCCGTGCGCCACGCCAGCAGCTCCAGCCACCGCCCCGGCATCCCGTGCCAAATCCTGCGTGTTGACGTCCAGCCTGCAAAACGTGCAGCGTTCGCTATCCCAGCCACGTGGAGCGACATGATGCGGCACAACCACGCCATCGCATGGCTGACTGCCTCCTTTGCAGGCGCATGGCTGGCCTCGGCGCAGCCAGCAGCGGCGAAAGACACCTTCGTCATCGGTGTCGCCCAGTTCCCCGCCAGCATGAACCCCTACATCAGCTCGCAAACGGTTCAGTATTACACCATCGGCTTCGGCTCCCGCCCGGTCAGCGCCTTCGACAACGACGCCAAGCCCGTCTGCCTGCTGTGCACCGAGCTGCCCACCCTGGAGAACGGCCTAGCCCGCATCGAGGATACCCCCGGCGGCGGCAAGGGCCTGGCAGTCACGATCAAGCTCAAGCCCGACCTGAAGTGGGGCGACGGAGTGCCCGTTACCGCGCGCGACGTGGCGTTCACCTGGCATATCGGCGCCGACCCCGCCGCCGGGTTCAGCAACAACTACGCCTGGTCCCGCGCCAGTTCGGTGGACGTGGTGGACGACCACACCGCCGTGCTGCACCTGCCGCGCACCTTGGTGACCTACCAGATCTGGGACTACCTGCTGCCGGAGCACATCGAGGGGCCGGTCATCGCCGGCGGCGGCGGCGCGCTCGATTACATCAACCATACCGTTTACAACGCGGCCCCGACGACCCCCGGCCTGTGGAACGGCCCCTACGTCGTCAGCACCTACAAGTCCGGCGAGCTGGTCGAGCTGACGCCCAACCCGCATTGGCCCGGCCC
>JAABUQ010002174.1_pt1 | contig 35911 bp, 27 predicted proteins | sample 5560001 | NCBI WGS metagenome assembly JAABUQ01 (sample SAMN10711888, study PRJNA513371) | rock metagenome | isolation source: Antarctica rocks | place: Antarctica: Victoria Land, Finger Mt nord | collected 2015-12-18
TCTAGAGGAAATTAGAGTAAAATAAGAATAGCCCCTTCGTACGAAAGGAGTTGGGTATGCTAACCTATGGTTTACCTGTTGTTTATGTCTCTAACATTATGTACAAAGAATGATATATGTTGCTCATATAGAAAGAAATTACAGCATAGGCATGGCAGGAAAGCTAAGTTAGTTATAGATAAGTGCTGAATGCATATAGGCACAAAGCTTATCTTAGGACACTCTTAAATATACGTAGTCTAACACTACGAATTTACGAAAGTAAATTGTATAGGCTTTTACTTAAAGAACTTTGATGTTTTAATGTAAAAAGTACTAATTTTATTATAAACTAAATAATACACTTATCACTAAACTACCTAAGCCTGGTTAACATAGAAGGTAATGTAACCGTTTTGTAATCGGTAAAAGCAAGTGCGATACTTGCACTGGGCTTTTTATTTATTTTATTTTGTTTATTTTGGTTTATCTTGTCTTATATTAACGTTAGTAATATATATGATTGAAAAGATTTAACCTAATCTAAAGAGAGGTTAGCTTAATGGTAAAGCATATGACTTTTAATCATTCTTATATGGGTTCAAGTCCCATAGCTCTTTTAAGTATAATACCTCTAAACCATATGCCCAACAAAAAACTTTACATATGTAAGGCAAAAACGATTGTTTCTTGTTTACCTTATTTTTGTTTGTTAATCTTAAACAAACAGGTTTACATAAGCTTGGCAATTTAACTTTATCTCTAATTACCTATTTAAACAACTTGGTTTAAACAAAAGCAAAATAATAAAAAAATCAAGGCTCTCATCAAAGCAAAATGCCTTATTTTTGAATAATAATGCAAAAGATATAAGTATACTTTACTTAATCTTTGCAATGCTTTCAAGTTTACTAGGACTAGCTGTATCTTTTTATATCAGGTTTATATTTGGAAATGCTGATATACAGTTGCTTGTACAAGAGCAATTAAACATTTTTTGACATATTTGCTATCAACATATATGGTCATTTATATGCTGATACCTGGCATGGCCTATGGGCTTTGTAAGTCTTGAACATCTTCACCATGACGTGAACCTCTCACAGAGATCGTCGTGTGATTATTATTCATAGTTATTATTACTATCTGCATTAGATTTGGGTTATATATACTTGTGGTTACTGGACCATCAGATATACATGCATTGTTATTTGGTTTAACTCTTGCGCTAACACCTACACTGATATTAAATCTGCACTATAGATTTGCACCAGCAGGCGTAAATCCAATGTCATCACACCTTATGCATACGCTTACTATGTGTATATTGGGGCTCCTAATGTTAGGCGTATCTATATGACATGGTGGATTTGAACCTTCAAGTCTTCCTGCTTTAGATTGTGTAGCTAAATTTACTACTTTAGAAGGTGGAAGTCTCTTTTATATTGATGATAAGCCAACTCTATATATAAGTAAACTAGACTTATCATATACTAGTCCTATACTGTCACTATTTCCAGAGGACATAGGATGAAATAGTGTATTATCTCACCTTCCCAAAGATGTAGATTGAAATGGTTATCTTACTCCTGTAGAGAAAAGCAATGCATTAAATATATACTCCCAAGGTAAGCTATATGTCACTCCTACTCTATATGAGGGGTTTAACGCTACAGTAGCGTACAATTCTTTGTACAACCCTGTACCTGATTACAATAATTTCGATTATTATGAGTCGAATATTATTCATTATAACTCGGTTTTAGAACAAGCCAGAGATTGTATAGAGTCAGACATTAGAAGGATTAACAAGTTGGAGTTCGCTTTACTTAGTTTTAAAGAGAATTCTAATATATGTACTCCTAGTAGCACAAACCAGTATTTAGGTCTGGGAACTAGATCACATCACTTAGATTACAACTCCAAAGTGTATGTTGCACATTTTCAAACAAAGTTTGTATGTTACACTTTAGATAATTCATCTTGGAAAGGCTTGCCTACAGACTTTAGTAATATGGATTTAGTGTATGCAACCTTAGTGTATGATTATCAAGAAAGTAAAATACACATGAAGTTTCATAATGATATTTTGTTAACTGAAAGTAAACCTTCATTTATTACTAGATCAGGACATAGTAATATATTGGGACAAAAGTACGATTTATATAATCATGGAATTAGTAGTCCATTTGGAGTAAATCATACTAACTTGGTTAGACTACTTCAATGTACTAGTGAGTCGCATCCTAATTTTATGGCTTGGTTTAATTATGATAGGCAGCAAAGTTTGGAGCGTATAATGAGTTCTAGTTCACCAAGTTTACAGGAATACACAGGATCATTTAGGGAGGAATTTAGAAGACTTAATCCTGATGTAGATCAAGTCTTATGCTTAATGGAATCTTAATATACAGTGTATATATCCATTAGCTTTATAATTCCTTGTTACCCTGATTTTGTTTGTTGTTTATGTTATTATTGTAGTAATATACAAACAAAAAACATGTATTTGTTGTAGCTACATGATTGTCTTTTGAGTGTGTTATGTATTCAGTTAATTAAAAACACAAGTGTTTCAATATATACATGACTAACCACCCCTAAGGAAATCTAGATTTCCCACAAACTTTATTAAATAGATTATACACTAGTCTACCATGATACTTATTATGTTGTTGCACACTTCCACTATGTTTTAAGTATGGGTGCAGTATTTCCACTATTTAGTGCATGATATTTCTGAATACCTAAAATACTAGGGTTAAACTATAATATCCCGTTAGGTAAAGTTCATTTCTGAATCTTATTTATAGGGGTAAATGTTACTTTCTTCCCTCAACATTTCTTGGGATTACAAGGAATGCCTAGAAGAATTGGTGATTACACGGATTATTTTGCGGGGTGAAATATGGTAAGTAGTTTTGGATTTATAATATCTGTAGAGTTATGTTTTAATAGCCCATCTAGCTTTAGATTTTTATATTTTGCCTAAAAAACAACAATATAGTATTTAATTTCTCCTAAACACTAAGCATCAACAAAAAAAAAATAACATATCAGTGCTATGTTTTTTATATGTGGATTGGTGTAATAGTAACATAATTGGCTCATGACCAATAGTTAGGGGTGCAAATCCTTTGTCCGCATAACAGTAAAGCAACTTAATTTAAAAGGCTGTAGCTTAATTGGTAGAGCAAGCTGCTCATGATAGCTCAGATGAGTGTTCAAATCACTCTAGCCTTATGCTTACATGTCCGAGTGCTGGAATTGGTAGACAGGATAAACTTAAGATTTATTGATATAATATCGTAAACGTTCAAGTCGTTTCTCGGATACTCTTGCTAGTTTATTATCCACAATATAATATTATATAAAAAGAAGGCTACCTCATACTCAGCGATGTGCAGCATGTTGGGTAAATTTATTATTCATTACTTATCTGTAATATACTGGCTATTAAGCAGTAAATAAAAGGTGAACTATTTGGAATGGAGGTTTAGTCAGGTGAGGTTGGTTGTGGTGGTGTGTTTTTAGCTGATGGTGACAGCAAAGGAGTAAAGAAAGGAAAGGAAAGAAAGAAAGCTAAGGAAAGGAGGGGGGAAGGGAAGGAGGTAAGGAAGGGAGAAAAGGAGAGGAATGGAATGTAATGGAATGGAGGAAAGGGTGGTGTGCTTTCAACCAGGCAGTACTGGTGTGAGTTATGATGTTTTTGTGAACCATTACAAGGGAGAATCCCAGGAAGACTCCCAGGTCGGTGCGATCGATTGGGCTCGTGCCATTGTGTAAATGGGTAAATAAAGAGGTATATACTCCAATAAAATTGTGAGTAGGTACAACACCTTGTATTTGGCAGTAATGAATCTTATTTCAATAAACTCCAAAAGGGTGTTGGGTGGCTTGATTGAAAACGAAGTAATGCGTATTCATCAAGTTAGCATGGGCGCGGGCTCGATTGATCGCACCGACCTGGGAGTCTTTCTGGGGATCTCCCTGGGAGAGAGCAGAATCACGAAATGCAAGCTACCCTGGAACCTCTTGCTGAATATTTAACCAACAGTTTAATCCTGAAAAAAAACATCACGGCTCACAAAACCATGAGGATTTACAAAAACATCATGGTTCACAAAAACATCATGATCTACAAAAACCTCATGATCGCCCTGCTCACGGATGAAGCAGCTGAACAATGGAAAATGGAAAGAATGGAGAAAAGGTTGATGGCGAAATTGTAAGATATGTGTGAGTACTCTGGGTGTTTGAATTCTGCAGTTTTCAGTGTGGAGAGTGATGTTGGGAAATAGAGGCAACTGGTTGCAAATTTGGAAAGTAAGTGTGAGGTCTTGCAAGTTGTTGTGAGGTATCAGAATGACAATTATGAGAGGAGATAGAAAAACAAGGTGCACAAAAGGGTCAAAGGTTTACAAAGGGCTTGGGGCCTGTTTCCAAGGATGGAAAACTGAGGCCAGGAAAGTGATTGGAAGGCTTTTATAGATAACTTGTTTTGTATGTCTGGAGTAAAAATGTTTTCTACAAATTATCTCCTTTGTTTGTGCCACATGGACGAATAAATATACCAATTTATCCTGTGCCTTTATTCTGTGTGACTAGAGTCCTTGGCAATATACACCACCTGGCTCGTTGCTTGAAATGATTGAGCAGTAAAAAAAAATCTTTTTTACATCTGAGGTTGTAAAGAACAGCTGACCTATAAGCGGTGAGATAAAGATAGATTACAAATCTTTTTATCTGGATTGGGTTTTACCTCCAATAATGTTGACTAATAAATTATATTTGTTGTTTGCTTTTTAATTTGTATCTATATTAGTAATATATAATATTACATGTTTAACATAAAGTCATTTTTAGGACCCACTAGTCAAGTGGTTAAGACATGGCGTTTTCACCGCCACATCCTGGGTTCGAACCCCAGGTGGGTTAAAAGAGAAAGGAGGTTGTGTGAATCATCCTCTATTTTTCTGGAGAAGAGTTAAAAAGTTAACCATATCATGTGTAAGTCCAGCTACACATTAAGTTGGTTGTACAGACAGAAGAACTAGCTTAATTTCACTTCTAGTTCTGTCTGTATTCATGTATCAATATATCTAGTTGGCCATACATCTATTGACAAGGTAGACAACCACTATGCCTTGCGGAAAAAATATTTTTTACTTCAATATGTTGTCCAATTTGGTAGTGATACAGACCAAAAGCCCAAGCGCTTGGCAGCAGACCATGCAGAATTATTAGACAACAAAAGTGTAAATTTTTTAGATGCGGGGCAAGGTGTAAGGGGATATAGTTTAATTGGTAAAACTGCGATTTTGCATATCGTTATTTTAGGATCGAGTCCTAATATCTCCATTTAATTATAATACATAGACATTAAAGCTCGAGAAGCTCAACCCGGTAGAGCGGAACTCTGAAGATGTTTAGGTTGTAAGTTCAAATCTTATCTCGAGCATTTACATATATTGTTAATTGTATTATACAAAGGTAATGATGGAATTGCTAGACATGAATAAGTATTGCTAGGAATGAACAGGTATATTACATTTTTCTTTTTTTTCACTTACTTTTTTTTACAGGTGCAATAAAAGAAGTCAAAATAAAGTATTAATTTAAATAGGTATGCTGAAATTGGTAGACAGTTTCCACTTAGGATGGAATGGATGTAATCCGTGCAAGTTCAAATCTTGTTACCTATACATGAAAAACATAATATGATATAATTTAAATGAAAAAGGATCTATTAGAGAGGGGGATGACAAATATTTGTCACAAGACCCCGGTGTATATGTTTATAGCTTAAAGTTAGATAAAAACAAAAATATATATAGGTTCAGCTATAAATATTGCGGTATATAAAAGAGAAAATCCCCCAAGCCATAATAGTTTAACAGGTAAAACAATTAATAATTTTGATTAATTACGAGAATTCGAACTTCTCTACTGGCATGAATACTTAACTCTTTATTATATGCAGAAGAAACTTTTTTTAATATGTTGTAGACTAATCGGTAAGTCATAAATTTTTGGTATTTACTATTGAGTGTTCAAATCACTCCAACATAACATAATATATAATAGGTGGTTATAGCTCAATAGGTAGAGCAACTGTATGTGGCACAGTAGGTTCTCGGTTCAAATCAGGGTAACCACCCTCGTTAGTAATAGCAGTAAAAAAGTATAGAAACTAACATACATATGTATATATACATTATAATTCACTTTTCCTCAAACATAGTCCGAGTAGTTCAACTGGTTAGAACGTTAATTTCATGCATTAATAATGAGAATTCGAATTTCTCCTCTGACTCATGCCAATACTTCTATTAATCTTAATATTGGTTTCAATTGCCCTTATATTAAAACGAATATATACTGTTTTCTAGAACAGCAATGATAGGCTTGAGTTTTGCAAGCTTATTATTAAATAGTTTGTATATTAAACCTTTAGAGAAAAGTGTAGGTATATATGGAGAACTTTTCAATATTACAACATTTAATATATTTATACTATTATTAAGTGCAGTTATACTAACACTAACTGCGTTTATTTTCATTGTATGTAATGCTCCAGCAATTTGCACATACTTTGCAGGTTCAGTGTCTATAACTTTATTAGTTTGATTTACAGTTAAGCTACCGTTTGTTGTCATTGTTACAATATTAGAATTTAACTATCTATTAATCATATCGACAGCCATGTGTGCTTGCTTAATCTATATAATAAAAGTTTTATACTTTTACAAAGAGGACATCTCTTGGAAAAAAAGTAATTATTATATTTCTATCTTCTTTCTTACTATCATGATCACTCCTAATATTTGGTCTGTTATTTGGTCTGTTATTTGGGGGGCTACACTCACTGCATATATTGGCTATATTCACAGCTTTCTCGTACTGCCTTTTCTGGTTAAACTCGAATTTTCATTGGGAGACTTTAAAATGATAAATCTCTATATGAATTCTCCTGATAATGCTAGCAGTTCTAAGAGTAGTACTAACCGTAGCTCATCTGAGCCTAATATATTGATTACCATGCAAGGTATTTGATAGATAATGGAAAAGCTTACTCATATTGAAAAGAGGTTTACATACTTTACACAAGAAATGAGTAAGGTTCAGACAGACAATAAGGTGTGTGTCTATATGAATGCAGTAGGTAATATAACTATGACTGTGCAAGATGATATGACTAAAGAGAAAGAAAGTCTTTTAGTTAAAAGAGTTACTGTTATAGCTACTGCATTTGAAGATATGTGCGAGAAGGGAGAAAGAATAGCTAGACAGGGTATGGAACTTAAGGATCTTTCTGTGAGATTAGGTAGAAAGCCTGACTCTTTATTAAATAATAAATTTATGGCAAAAGTATCTGTTTTACAAGAAGTAAAAGCCAATTACTACAGAGTAATAAGATTACATTAGATTAAGAAAATATTTCCTTAAATCTATGTTGTTCGTATACACATACTTTGTAAGTCAAGGGTTTTCTATCTACAGTTATATTAATACCAATTGCACGTCTTTTATGGCTCCCCCCCCAATTACAGTAATAGTAACAATAACAATAACTGCACATTATTTAAGCTTTTCATGTTGGGTTTAATATTAACCGTGTCACTTATTTTACTATTTAGTTGGTTAAGATAAGTGTTAGGCATTTATCTATTTTTTTTTGTACTCTCTATTTGCAGATACTCTTTTCCTTTGTAGGCTTATCTATTTTTTGTACTCTCTATTTCCAGAAACTTTTTTTTTCCTTTGTAGATTTATTACCTACACGCACTAGGCTTAAACAACATCTGTACAGATAGCTTAAGTAAACCTGAATTAAAAAGACATAAAGTGGTTTCTTATTACACTTTTATTACACTTTTATCTTTTATTTTATCAGATAAAAGCAACAGAGTTAGAAGTAACTATATTATTATATTCTACTTCACCTAGTTTGCAGTTGTATATAATTAAAGCAAAGAGCAAAATAAAAAGAAATTAGCTCAATTGGTAGAGCAATCGTTTTACACGCGAAAGGCTAGGTGTTCGAGTCACCTATTTCTTATAATTATAGTACATACACTTAGTGCCTAAGCAAGAAAAAATACATAAATGTTTAAAAAGAAAAAAAAATAACACAAGATATTTTAGAGGAAAAAAAGTATTTGTAATAAACTATATAATGATACAAATAGCAAAAATTATTGGAAGAGAAATGGCAATTTTAGGCCTAATTAGTATAGGTGTAATATGCGCAGCTTCAATCCTGTAAGTTCTCACATATCCTCGATCAGCTAGAAATGCTTTATATTATATGCTAACTTTATTACATAATATAGGATATGTATTGCTTACCTTATTATCTTAGTTAGGAAGGTCATTTGTACACTTACCTAGTGCAAAAATACATAAATATGCAAATAAAATAATACAAGATCTTCTAGAAAGCATATTTATAATAAATTAAAAAATGATACAAGCAGCAAAAATTATTGGAACAGGACTAGCAACTACAGGGCTAATTGGGGCTGGTGTAGGAATCGGAGTAGTATTTGGAGCATTAATATTAGGCGTAGCGAGAAACCCCTCTCTGAGAGGACAACTGTTCGCCTATGCTATCCTTGGTTTCGCTTTCGCAGAAGCAACAGGATTATTTGCATTGATGATGGCATTCCTATTACTATATGTAGCATAATAAAAATTTGCATATAAATATCATCATTTTTATCTAAAAAATAATTAATCATAGGTAAGACAACGTATGGCATAATAATAAGTGATATATAAAAGTTTTTCATTGCAGTAAAAATATATTGATATATTAATTTTAAAACTAAGTATAAACACTACCTTAGATTTTTACACAAACATCTAGTTTTCTTGTTTTAGTCATAAATCTCTTTTTAACATGTTATACTTTCCCACACTTGTTTCTATTATAGAGGTATTGTTAATAACCATACCAGTTCTTCTTACTGTAGCATTTGTTACAGTAGCTGAAAGAAAAACAATGGCCAGCATGCAGAGAAGACTAGGTCCAAATATTGTTGGATATTATGGTCTGTTACAAGCATTTGCGGATGCTTTGAAACTTCTTTTGAAAGAATATGTTTCTCCTACACAAGCAAATATCATATTGTTTTTTCTTGGTCCTATGATAACATTAATTTTTTCATTGCTGGGTTATGCTGTAATACCTTATGGTCCTGGCCTAGCAGTATGAGATTTTAATTTAGGTATATTATACATGTTAGCTGTTTCGTCACTTTCTACCTATGGTATATTACTGGCAGGTTGATCTGCCAATTCTAAATATGCTTTCTTAGGTTCACTTAGAAGTACAGCGCAACTAATAAGTTACGAGCTTATACTGAGCTCGGCTATACTACTTGTTGTACTTATGACAGGTAGTCTTAATCTAACTGTAGATATAGAAACTCAAAGAGCAATATGATTCATTATACCATTATTCCCTATATTTGTAATTTTCTTTATAGGTTCTGTAGCAGAAACTAATAGAGCTCCTTTTGATTTAGCTGAAGCTGAATCGGAGTTAGTTAGTGGATTTATGACAGAGCATGCTGCAGTAATATTCGTATTCTTCTTCTTAGCTGAATATGCAAGTATAGTACTTATTTGTATACTTACTTGTATATTGTTTCTAGGGGGCTACATATTGGATTATACACTAGTGTGATACTTAGTAAGAGATGATTATGATGAAAGCATACTCCTTGAAATTGTTGCACTATTTTCTACACCTTTACTTGAAGGTATGATCTATGGACTGATTATAGGTATGAAGTCTTGTATAATGATTTTTGTATTCATTTGAGTAAGAGCTTCTTTTCCTAGAATACGGTTTGACCAACTTATGTCATTCTCTTGAACAATACTATTGCCAATTGTTATAGCCTTTATTGTTTTAATACCATGTATTGTATACAGTTTTGATATAATACCTAGCAATGTTTATTTACTTTAACCTGAAACTAATAGTATATATATAAAACACATATTATCCAATGAACACGTTCTGTATCGTGAAATTACCTGTAAAAGATATAATTTATTTATATATATTGAGACAATGTAAACCTAATAGTATAATGCAGTCAAGAACATTTTCCACAACTAGTTGTTTTCTTTCTCCTGTAAAAAATGATCAAGAAAAATTGTTTGACGAGGTAAATGAGTTGGAAAAGGAATATAATAGCATAGACAAGGACATTGAGGGTTTAACATCTAAGATAAAGGAGAATTCTCAAGATGTTGAAGTTCGTAAATGTATTGATGAATGGGAAGTTGTAAAGGATAAGTTAGTTGAAAAATTTGAGGAGGATCAGGACGAGGCGCTTACCTGTGATGGGGATGAACGTAAAGCGAGAGCTTTACTAGTAGACCTAGTTAAAGAGTCCTCTGACAATGACCTAACTTCCTTAGCAGCGCTGCGTGATGAGTTAACAGATTCTCATGAAAACTCTGATGAGGTAATTGCATTGATGAGTAGGTTGCAGGACCAAAAGTTTAATAGTGATCAACTCGCGGAGAAGTTTGAGGAGAACACGTTGCCACCTATACAGTCTTCATAAGAGTCATCGTTTCCACAGGATTCCTCAGATGTACAACAGACCGAATTTAACTCTTTCGAACCTTTTGGGGACGACTAATATAAATGACAATTATACTAGTTTACTTTATAAAAGAGATAAATTCCAATATGTGCATGTTAAACTTACTTGTTTATGTCCAATAGCATTCCTTTACTTTATACTTTCTATTGTTTACCGTTGTAAACTACTATAAAGAATGGTTTACACTGTATTTTTTTTCTTACTTTAACCTGAAACTATTAGTGTCTATAAAACATATATTATCTGGTGAACACAATCTGTACAGTGGAATTAGCACTGAAGTATACGATTTGCTTATATATATATTGAGACAACACCAACATAATAGTATAATGAATTTTATAGAAATGTTTCCATTTCTTGATACAAGATCACCAATAGAAAAATTATTTTCATTAATGCCAGAAGCTGTAAAAAACAGAGATATAACAAATAATTCAATAGGCCTGCCCGAAAATATGATGGATAATCTGTTTTTGCTAAATGAAACTTTCACAAATGGTCTAAGCTATAACACAATAAATTTGATAACAGTAACTTCAATATCATGTGGTATATTTGTTGTTATAAGTAAGAATCCTATCGTATCAGTATTGTTTTTGATAGGACTATTTCTTAACATAGCAGGGTATCTTATGATGTTAGGTATGAATTTTATAGGTTTATCATATTTGTTGGTTTATGTGGGAGCTGTATCAATATTATTCTTGTTTATACTAATGCTAATAAATGTTAGAATATCTGAGCTTACAAGTGACACTAGTAACAGTATACCGTTAGCTGTTATCATTGGTATAATTTTTATTATAACATTATATAAATTGTTACCTTCCAACATAGTGATTTCCAATGTGCTTTCTACACAAAATTATATATTAAATATAAAAGGAAATTCTCTAAATAGTTCTTCTTACCTAGTTAATAACAATGAATTATTATTTGTTACTTCTCATATATGAGATGGGGCATTAGTAGAATCATCTCATATAACAAGTATAGGAAATATAACATACACTAGTTATCCTGTATGACTAATATTAACATCTTTGATACTTTTACTAGCTATGGTAGGCGCTATAGTTATAACAATAAAGCAGTAATTGAGTTTCTACAAGTAATGTTTAACAGTATGTTTCTTTTATAATCTTTACATTTGACAGGAAAAGAAATATCACAAATGATATAAACATCTATAGATGTGTTATTACAAGTATTGGTTTACCGTATAAAGTATAAACCTAATATTAGAAAAAAAAAATCTGTCTACTATTTAAATTATTACAATGCTAGCCACACTTTTATTAATGATACCTTTAACAGGTATATTTCTTGCACTTTTAAGCTGTATATTTCTTGCTCCTTCTAAACTGTGGGATTCTTATCTTGCTTTTGCTCTGTTTTCAGGTTTACGGGGAACAACCTATTCTTGAACAACAAGACATGTATTTACCGGAAAAGAAGTCTTAATTATAACAGACAACCAGTTTTATACTGGGATTATCAGTGCACATGCATTACTTATCATCTTCTTTATGGTTATGCCTGCAATGATAGGAGGACTTGGTAACTTATTAATTTCACTCTTAGTAGGAGATTCTGATATGGCATTTCCTAGACTAAATAATATTAGTTTCTGACTGCTTGTTCCAAGTTTAATATTATTTGTATTTGCAACTAGTACTGAAAATGGAGCAGGTGTAAACTTGGCTATATTCGCTTTACACCTATCAGGTATTAGCAGTTTACTAGGAGCAATGAATCTCATTACAACAATACTTAATATGAGAGCACCTGGTATAAGACTACACAAATTAGCTTTATTTAGTTTAGCTGTAGTAGTTACAATTTTTTCATTTATTTTTTTTTCTCTGCCAGTCTTACGAGGAGGTATTAGAGTCATATTATCGGATGCAGATTTCGATTTTTGACTATCTAAATTAGGTATGGGTGGGGATACTATATTGTACCAACACTTATTATGATTTTTTGGTCACCCAGAATTTTGGATAATACCCTGTTTGCATTTATGTCTATCCTATTTACTGGTAAAAAAACATCCTTTGTTATAGCCATATGTTGTTGCTGTGAATTATATTATTTACTTCATTGCATATTCCTTCTTATTTTCTAGTGTAGTTTATGCTGATATTGGGCCAATAAAAAGTAGTGATGTAAATAGATTCCTCGCTGCCTTTACTCGTAGCATTGTTTTAATCGCAAACCAGGGAACTCCTGGGTCATTTACTTATACTGATGTAATGCTTAATGTTCATAGTCATGACGCTAAGTATTATATTCTTGGGGAGCTACTTAAACATAAATGTGGTCAGCAAAACGTGGGTGTTGGCTCATGGGCTTAAGATTATAGAGCCATGGCCGTTTGTAGAATAAGCCCATGAGCCAAAATACTTACAACTTAAAACATTTTTAATATATCCATGACTAACTATCCAGTTTTTACATATTTTTTACAAACTTTACTGAAATACACATACTAGCTTAGGGTGATAGCTTGATAACCTAACTAACCCTTACTTTTTCCTGTTAGATACAAAAAAAGAAATAGTATGAGCACATATGTGTGCGTTATTACAAGTATAAATTTACCCTATAAAATATAAATTTGACATACATAAAAAATTCTGTTTATCATCCAAACTGCCATAATGCTACTCACACTTTTATTATTAATGCCTTTAACAGGTATATTCTTCGTAGCCACTTCATACAATGATTCTTCAGTACACAGTTTAAATCAGGCAAAAAGAATTGCCTTGTCAATATCCCTAATTAACTTATTTATATCTGTGCTTGTGTTTGTATTATTTAACTTTAGTAGTAACCAATTTCAGTTTGTGCAGGAATACCACAGCATAAGTAGTTTTGATTTCTATTTAGGAGTAGACGGTATATCTATATACTTTGTTCTTTTAACAACAATTATAATGCCTATATCATTGTTGTCAAATTGAACTTCCATTTCAGAAAATATAAGATCATATCTTATAATTATATTGTTATTGGAAACCCTTTTACTAGCAGTATTCATGGTACTTGACATATTGTTATTTTACATATTCTTTGAAAGTATATTACCTCCTTTGTTTGTGCTAATAGGTATGTTTGGTTCTAGTAATAGAGTCAGAGCTAGTTTTTATCTTTTCCTATACACACTGTTAGGTTCACTTTTTCTATTATTATCTATACTATCAATGTCATCTATAATGGGAACAACTGATTTCGATGCTCTGTACAAGACAAATTTTAATTTTATCACTCAGCTATTCTTATTTGGTGGTATTTTTATAGCTTTTGCGGTTAAAACTCCTACGATTTTTCTAAACACATGACTTTTGAAAGCCCATGTAGAATCTCCACTAAGTGGTAGTATAATACTTGCAGGTATAGTGTTAAAACTAAGTCTATATGGTATATTGAGACTTATGTTGCCTCTACTACCAAAGGCTTGTCTATTTTTCACACCTGCAGTATATGTTATTGGTGTGATAACAATTATATATGCCAGTTTCAGTACTTTAAGAACAATTGATATAAAAGAATTAATTGCATATAGTTCTGTGTCTCATGCTGCAGTATATTTACTGGGTGTATTTAGTAACAATATACAAGGTATAGAAGGAGGTATTATATTAGGTCTTGCACATGGCTTTGTTTCATCTGGGCTATTTATTTGTGCAGGAGGAGTGTTATATGACAGATCAAGTACTAGATTAATAAGCTTCTATAGAGGTATAGCACAAGTAATGCCTTTATTTTCTATATTGTTCTTTATACTTTGTTTAGGAAATGCAGGTACACCTTTATCATTAAACTTTATTGGTGAATTCATGAGTCTTTATGGTACTTTTGAGAAGTCTCCTTTGCTTGGTGCATTGGCTAGTTCTTCTATAGTATTTAGTGCAGCATATACTATATACATGTTTAATAGAATATCATTTGGGGGATCATTCTCTAGATTTTTCAAGTTCAACATTCCTGATTTAAATAAACGTGAATTCGTTATGTTGATAACACTAGTGTTATTAACAGTGTCACTGGGTATTTATCCTATACCTATACTGGATGGTTTACACTATTCCGTATCTTCCTTAATATATTATTCTCCTTTACCTTAAATGCCACTATCAGGAACAATCTAAGTAAAAAAAAGAAAATAAGTTTATTTCCACTTCTAGCAAATTTAGTAATGTATAGCATATAAGAGATTTAACCTAATATAAAGAGAGCTTAACTTAATGGTAAAGTATATGACTTTTAATCATTCTTATATGGGTTCAAGTCCCATAGCTCTTTTAAGTATAATACCTCTAAACCATATGCCCAACAAAAAACTTTACATATGTAAGGCAAAAACGATTGTTTCTTGTTTACCTTATTTTTGTTTGTTAATTTTAAACAAACTGATTTACATGAGGTTGGCAATTTAACTTTATCTCTAATTACTTATTTAAACAACTTACTTGGTTTAAACAAAAGCGAAAATATAAAAAAGTCAAGCATCTCGCTTTGGTGAGAACGGTGATTCCTGTCTAGTAATGCAAAAGATATAGGTATACTTTACTTAATCTTTGCTTTATTTTCAGGTCTACTGGGAACAGCTTTTTCTGTACTTATAAGGCTTGAACTAAGTGGGCCTGGTGTGCAATACATTGCAGACAACCAACTATACAATAGTATTATCACTGCACATGCAATACTTATGATCTTTTTCATGGTTATGCCTGCAATGATAGGAGGATTCGGTAACTTCCTTCTTCCACTATTAGTAGGAGGTCCTGACATGGCATTTCCTAGACTAAATAATATTAGTTTTTGACTGCTTATTCCCAGTTTGATATTATTTGTATTTGCAACTACTATTGAAAATGGGGCAGGTACAGGTTGAACTCTATATCCTCCACTGTCAGGTATACAAAGCCACAGTGGACCAAGTGTAGATTTGGCTATATTTGCTTTACACCTATCAGGTGTTAGTAGTTTACTCGGAGCGATGAATTTCATCACAACAATATTAAATATGAGATCACCTGGTGTAAGATTACACAAATTAGTTTTATTTGGTTGAGCTATAGTAGTTACTGCTGTATTGCTTTTATTATCTTTACCAGTGTTAGCTGGAGCTATTACAATGGTATTAACAGACAGAAATTTTAATACTTCATTCTTTGAAGTAGCAGGTGGTGGAGATCCTATATTATACCAACACTTATTCTGATTTTTTGGTCACCCAGAGGTTAAATATCTAGGCCTCTTAACATTGCTGTATGCTGGGACCACTTCGTTACAAAGTTTTAAATACTCCATCGCTCACGACATAGTAAAAAAGTTAAAACAAAGAAGTAAATCAGCAGGTAACATTTTAACATTAAAAACAAATACGATAAATGGAACCTCAGAGACTCTACGCAATGGAATTGAAGTAAATTCAGAACATGTAAAACAAATATCAAAGCATGTTCCTAAGCATCTAAAGCCGCTTAACGATGATCAATTAGGTCATTATTTAGCAGGCTTAATAGATGGTGATGGTCACTTTAGTAAAGCTCAACAATTAGTTATAGTATTTAGCTTTCCAGACGCATTTCTTGCTTATTACTTAAAAGAAAGATTAGGTAATGGTAATGTAAAGAAAGTAAAAGATAAAAACGCATATCTTTTTATAATATCTAATAAAGGAGGTATACTAAATGTGCTTAAATTAATAAATAATAAATTAAGATCACAACTTAGATTAAATCAAGTAATTAATAATATATTAAATCATGACAAATATATAGATACAAATATTAACTTTAACATGAACTTAACTGATGATTTCAACAATCATTGATTAGCAGGTTTTTCTGATGCGGATGCTAGTTTTCAAGTAAAAATTATTAACCGTATTGAAAGAAACAAGCCAGAAATAAGATTAAATTATCAAATTTATCAAAAAAACAATATATTATTAATGAAAATAAAAGATTATCTTGGTGGTAATATTGGGTATATAAAATCTCAAGATACTTACTATTATGGTTCTACTAGTTTTGGTTCTGCTAAAAAGGTTATAGAATATTTCAATCAATTTAATCTACAGTCTAGAAAACATGTTAGTTATTTAAGATGAAGAAAAATCTATCTATCAGTACAAGACAGAGAACATTTAACAAGTACAGGATTAACGAAAATCTTAAAATTAAAGTTTTTAATTAACCATCACAAAGAAGATACAACAATTCAAGATAAAGTCCTAACAAGAATATAAAAGTTCTTGCGAGTTAATAATAACAGATTTCTATTTAAATTTGAAACTGTTTTCTTAACCAAAACATTTGTTATATATTAATTATACCTGGGTTCGGTATTATAAGCACTACAATTTCTGCAAGCTCAAACAAAAGTGTATTTGGTTATTTAGGTATGGTTTACGCTATGATGTCAATTGGTGTGTTAGGCTTCGTTGTGTGAAGTCATCACATGTATACTGTGGGTCTAGACGTGGACACACGTGCTTACTTTACTGCTGCAACTTTAATAATTGCAGTTCCTACAGGAATAAAGATATTTAGCTGGTTAGCAACCTGTTATGGAGGATCTTTACAGTTGACTCCATCTATGCTATTTGCTCTTGGTTTTGTGTTTATGTTCACAATTGGGGGTTTAAGTGGAGTAGTATTAGCTAATGCTTCTCTTGATATAGCTTTCCATGACACTTATTATGTTGTTGCACACTTCCACTATGTTTTAAGTATGGGTGCAGTATTTGCACTATTTAGTGCATGATATTTCTGAATACCCAAAATACTAGGGTTAAACTATAATATCCCGTTAGGTAAAGTTCATTTCTGAATCTTATTTATAGGAGTAAATGTTACTTTCTTCCCTCAACATTTCTTGGGATTACAAGGAATGCCTAGAAGAATTAGTGATTACCCGGATGCTTTTGCAGGCTGAAATAAGGTAAGTAGTTTTGGATCTATAATATCTGTCATAGCTACATGATTATTTTTGAATGTATTATACAATCAATTAGTTAAAGGTATAGCTGTTTCAAGATATACATGATTAACTCCTCAGTTTTACGCAGATCTCTTACAAACTTTATTAAATAGAGCATATACTAGTATAGAGTGGTGTATTAACAGTCCTCCTAAGCCCCATGCTTTTACTAGTTTACCGCTTCAAAGTGCAACAGACTTGGCTACAGCTGCATTGAGTGTAAGTCCAGCTGATTTTATCAATTTTGGAACCTACTTTGCTTCTGTTACAGTGAATATGATGGGGGATAATGGGATAACTGCTATGGGTCACTTGGAGGTTTCATTTACAGATATGTTCACTTCTATGCACAGAATGGAATACAATGGTGATAGCCTTGGGATATTTAACCAATTTGTGCAAAGTGCCGGTATAGATATACAAGCGAGCACTCCTGCTTTCATTGGGGATGATGAGTTCACTAGTGGTGGTTCCAAAATTCTCAAAAGTACTTCTGCACATACGCGTATAACTCAAGCATTTGCAAGAGAAACAATGCGTGTTGCATTCCAAGCAGCAAGAAGCTAAAAAAAAATTTTTAGCTACTGCCCAGATGCATTCGTAGGGTAAAAGTGTTTCAAGGTATCCATGACTTACTCGTCATTTTTGCACAAATTACTTACAAACTTTACTAAATAGAGCATATACTAGCATAGAGTGGTGTATTTTTTCGAAGAAAAAACAGTCCACCTAAGCCTCACGCTTTTGTTAGTTTACCACTGCAAAGTTTTTTTTGAAACATTTTTCGCTCCAGTATACCAAATACATAGCCCATCCAGGTTGGGAACTGCTTTCTATGGTGGAAACAGAATAGTTACTGGTCTACGTGTCTGTCATATAACGTACCGCGGCATGGAAATGTGCGTTATATATACAGGTTGTCCCCTTAATTGCAGTCCAGATGCAATGCAACCTCCAGTGATATCTCTTCTTCAAGAGCTATCAGTTAACCCAGTTGTATTTCTTCTGCTAGCTTAAAAGGCTTACCTAGACTTTGTACTTTTGCTAGTTTATTGGTTCAAAGCTCAGTCGACGCAACCATTACTTAACAATTATTTTTCAAATATTTTTTATGTTTTTAGCTATCAAGTATTTGCTGGCAATACTACTAGCAAAATACATGCACTTACAGAGGATGGGCTATTATCATACAGAAATATACTATTGCTTTCTCAAAATTACCATTAGATTTATATACAAAAAAAAATACAATAGAAAATACAGCAAGAACTATTTCTTTTTACTTTGCTTTATTATTTAACTATATATAAGATATATTGTCATATACATTGTAATTTAATGTGATTATTAATATGTATTATACATCAATAATCATTTTATATTTACATTAGTAATATTTTATTATTGAGTTTGATGATGGCTCTGATTGAACGCTGTCCAAAGGCTTGACACATGCTAATCGTACGTTATTTTGTTCTAAACACATAATAAAGTGGTGTAAAGGTGAGTATTATGTATTATTGTTTCCTCAAAGTAAGGGAAAAAAAATCCCCTATAAAAAAAAAGATATTGCACATATAAATATCCATTAATAAAAGAAGAAATTTCTCTTCGCTTTAAGATGCTTTTAATATTATCAAGGAGGTAGTAGTTGAGGTCATTTCTTAATTAGCTTTAACTTGTAGTCATATCTGAGAGGTTGATTGACCACATTGGGCCCGAAAAAATCCCAATATGTATAGTACAGCAGTGAGGAATATTGGTCAATAGCCTAGCGGCTGAACCAGCAATTTGGGGGAATGTATAGGTGTATTTTGTACATCAGTATGTGTATGTTGCGACATACGTGTATATTGACTATGTCAAATAAAGTTCTAGATAGATAAATGATGATGACAAACTTCTATCTATATGTCTTGACCTAATCTTGTGCCAGCAGTCGCGGTAATACAAGTAAGACTAGTGTTATTCATCTTTATTAGGTTTAAAGGGTACCTAGACAGTATTTCTAGCCCCAAAAGGGTACTGACTTACTAGAGTTTGATAGGAGAGGTAAATATTAGGACTATTGGTGTAGAGATGAAATTTTTTCATACTAATGGAACGGATAACGGTGAAGGCAAGCCTTTATATATAAACTGACGTTGAGGAACGAAGGCTTGGGGAGCGAACAGGATTAGATACCCTAGTAGTCCAGGCAGAAAATGATGAGTGTTATAGATTAAAAATTAGATTAGTGTATAAATGAAAGTGTAAGCACTCCACCTCAAGAGTAATGTGGCAACGCAGGAACTGAAATCATTAGGCCGTTTTTGAAACCAGTAGTGAAGTATGTTATTTAATTCGATGTTCCGCGATAAACCTTACCACAACTTGGATAGTATTTACTAGTACTAAAGGCAAGCCCTAAAGGCTAGTATGTATTACAAGTGTTGCACGGCTGTCTTCAGTTAATGTCGTAAGATTGTGGTCAGATTCATTAAATTAACGTAAACCCTTGCTTTATTTATTATATGTTATAATAATAAGGCAGTTCGCTGCTATATTTGATGTGATAACAGGGACCAAGACAAGTCACCATGACCTTAATATTGTGGGCCATAGACGTGCCACATGTATTTATACAAAAGAAAGCAATAATGCAAATTAGAGCTAATCCTTAAAACGAATTATAATATGGATTGTAGCCTGAAATTCGACTGCATGAAAAAGGAATTACTAGTAATCGTGAGTTATTACATCACGGTGGATTTAATCTCAGATAGGTACTAACCACTCGTCAGGCGCTGAAAGGAGTATGTGCAATAAGTTTGGTTTGTTGTTGATCTATACCATAAGTAATTAGGCTGGCTTTTTGCATGTGTGTAAAAAGTAATATTTTAACAATTGATCTTCGTATGCGTGACTTTGATTGGTGTTAAGTCGAAATATGGTTCGTGTAGTAGAAATTGCACGGGACTAATTATTATTAACAACCCTACAATAAAACAAAATACAAGGAAGGTTCCATTTGTTGGTATGATGGGTTGAGCTGTAAACTCAATAGTTAAGGCTGTCGAAGGTTCAATTCCTTTCCTTCCTATTAGTAAGAAAAAATATTATCTATTATAAGCCTTTATAGCTCAACGGTAGAGCGGAATACTGTTAATATTCTGATATATGTTCAATTCATATTAAGGGCTTTAGTAAAAAGGCATGTTAGTTTAATGGTTAGAATATTGTGCAACGGACATGATAGTGTAGGTTCGAGTCCTGCACATGCCTTGCAGTAAAATACTGTTTGGGGGATAAGTTGTAAAAGGTTTTACATTTTGATTGCAGATCGAAAATATGAGGTTCAATTCCTCCTTATCTCTATTGTAATATATATGTAGGTTTTACTAGCTCAATGGTAGAGCAGGATACTTCTAATATCTGGATTCAAGTTCAAATCTTGAGTAAAATTTAGACTTCTATTTTTCTTAATATAAATATATTAGTACATATCTACACAAAGTTTTATAAGTTTATTCATTAACGTTAGGTTTAGTTTTACAAGATGTGTATAATTCTTTGCTTGATATAACACAAAGAGTCTCACACATATTCATCTACAATTTAAATATAGGTTCAATATGTCATACATATAGACTGAAAAAAAGATTCAAAAATCGTAGCAGATCCCATGTGGAATTTTTAGCTTTTAAAAGATATTTTTCTGCTCTTAAAGCGTTAAGAACTAGCCCAGTGTCAGACTCGGACTCTGATAGCGACTTTCCCCAATTACAACCTGGTAGTGGAGATGGATCGGACTTGGATACTCTCTCTTATAGCAGAAACATTTCGTGGTTATAGAAAAGGACTGTCTGCCTACTTTGAAAAAAAAAGGCAGAAAGCATCTCTACATACCATGAAGGTTTAGATAATAGTGCGTTACGTTTTGAATTACTGGAGCAATTGGAGTCCCAGAGGACCGATGCTTTCCATTTAGCGTATATTCCCTTAGGTCCTGATTCACCCGGCATAGAAGAAGCTCCAGAAGCCAATAGTTCATATAACCAAGCAAAAATCTGTTGGTAATGGGGTTTCAATTGGCGCTGTTGAAGCCAATTCTGAGAAAGCTCCTTTTAGACAAGACTCTTCAGACGTAACAGGGGATACAGACATGCCTGTTTACATGTTCGAAGATTAAAAAAAAGATAATTCTTTTTTTTAAGTCTTTCTTTTGCCAATAATGTACGGTTTATTTGTCTTTATTCTTATTAATAATTTAATTGGTATGGTCCCCTACAGCTTTGCCCCCCCTCCCTTTTGGATTTTCTTTTGGATTTGCCATATAGAACTATAGGTAGCTCTTTAGCTATAAAAAAAAAAATGAACAAATTTAACTTTTTCAATATTCTTTGTGATGCACCTAGACCATGAGGTCTTTATTTTCAAGACAGTGCAAGTCCTCAAATGGAAGCACTAGTTGAACTACATGATAACATCATGTTCTATTTGGTAATTATATTATTTGGTGTAGCCTGAATAATGGTTTCTATAGTTAGAAATCATGCAAATAACAAGTCTCCTATAAGTAATAAATATCTTAACCATGGTACACTTATAGAACTTATTTGAACAGTTACTCCTGCATTAATACTAATACTAATTGCTTTTCCATCCTTTAAACTTTTATACTTAATGGATGAAGTAACAGATCCATCTTTAACAGTGTTTGTTGAAGGGCATCAGTGATACTGAAGTTACCAATACCCTGATTTTCTTAATAGTGATGATGAAGAATTGGAATTTGACTCTTACTTAGTACCTGAATCAGACTTAGAAGATGGAGGATTGAGAATGTTAGAAGTTGATAATAGGGTAATACTACCAGAATTAACTCACGTTAGATTCATTGTTTCTTCTGGTGATGTTATACATTCTTATGCTTGTCCTGCTTTAGGTATAAAGTGTGATGCCTACCCTGGAAGATTAAATCAAATGTCTGTTCTTATTAACAGAGAAGGTTCATTCTTTGGACAGTGCTCAGAAATATGCGGTATACTACATAGCTCTATGCCTATTGTAATAGAATCAATTTCTCTTGAGAAATTTTTATCTTGATTACAAGAACAATAATAACAATAAAGTTATGTAAAAAAAACATTGTTCTTATCAACAAGATAACCTTTGTACAAAGACAAAAAAAAACTTTACTACAATCATAGCCTTTAACCGGCCTTTTATATGAAAACAACTATTAATGTATTATATAAAAAAAAAATATATAAAGAATTTAATAAACAATACACTATAATATCGTAAAATAACACATGAGAATTTTTAAAAGTCATCCTCTACTTAGTTTAGTTAATGGATACCTAGTAGACTCACCCCAACCATCGAATTTAAGTTATTTATGAAATTTTGGTTCTTTACTAGGGTTTTGTCTAGTTATACAGATTATAACAGGTGTAACCTTAGCAATGCATTATAACCCAAGCGTATTAGAAGCATTCAACTCAGTTGAACACATAATGAGAGATGTAAACAATGGATGATTAATTCGTTATTTACATTCTAATACAGCCTCAGCCTTTTTCTTTATTGTTTACTTACATATTGGAAAAGGCTTGTATTATGGCTCATACAAAGCTCCAAGAACACTTGTATGAACAATAGGTACTGTTATATTCATATTAATGATGGCAACAGCATTCCTGGGTTATGTTCTTCCCTATGGTCAAATGTCATTATGAGGTGCAACAGTTATTACTAATCTTATGAGCGCAATTCCATGGATAGGACAAGACATTGTTGAATTTATATGAGGAGGTTTCTCAGTTAACAATGCAACTTTGAACAGATTCTTTGCACTACACTTTGTTTTACCTTTTGTTCTTACCGCATTAGTTCTAATGCATTTAATTGCATTACATGATAGTGCAGGATCAGGTAACCCCTTAGGTATTTCTGCCAATTATGACAGATTGCCTTTTGCACCCTACTTCATCTTCAAAGATCTTATAACAATTTTTTTATTCATAGTTGTACTATCTATGTTTGTATTCTTTATGCCTAATGTACTAGGAGACAGTGAAAACTATGTTATGGCTAACCCGATGCAGACTCCACCTGCTATAGTACCTGAATGGTACCTTCTACCATTCTATGCCATATTAAGATCTATACCTAATAAATTAGTAGGAGTAATTGCAATGTTTTCCGCAATATTGATAATATTAGTTATGCCACTTACAGATCTAGGTAGAAGCAGAGGTATACAATTCAGACCATTAAGTAAAATAGCCTTCTATGTATTTGTAGCTAATTTCTTAATATTAATGCAATTGGGTGGAAAACATGTAGAGGACCCATTTATACTGTTTGGTCAAATAAGTACAGCGCTCTATTTCTCACATTTTTTAATTATAGTGCCTCTAGTAAGCTTAGTTGAGAATAGCTTAATGGAGTTGCATACCACCTCAGAAATCAGTAGGTTTTCTAATTATATTACTAGTTTGGAATGGTGCCTTAATAGCCCACCAAAGCCTCATGGTTTCACTAGTTCACCTTTACATAGTTCAATCTTCCATACGCTATGTAAAGGCATATTAAATGATTTGAAAAACAAACTATTGACTATTGGAGTGTAAGTTCTTTTGTCATTACTTTTATACATGCCTCTTAAACTCCTTTTAGGTTTATTAGGTATAGTTTGGATATTACCTTTAGTTACAGGGCTATATGCATGTATAGTTATACTTGTATGTTTATGCTTTAAGAGAAAAGATATACCAGACGCTGTTGGGTTTGTAATAATCTTCTTCTCTACTGTGATATTTTCTAGTATACTTTATGTTATATTAGACGACATAAAGGCATTAATAGGACTTATTTTTTTTCCATATTCGGAAATTTTACCTTTAGTAGATCAGTTTTCATCATACGTAAAGGGAATGAAAGTTCCAGTATTATTTGCAGATAGGGCTGGTCCATCGAGTTCTAACACTGGTGTCAGTGAAAATAATTCTAGTACTCCAACAGACACTTCAGTTCACGGGCGTTATTGAAAAGAGGCTAATCGGTTTGGTTCAACATCTAAGGAGATTACTATGTCAGGTAAGATTGAACATGTCAAACAATCTTTGGGGGTTACAATTAGCTACGTTTCATCTTCTCTTGTTGTGGTGCTGGATCAGCCCAGAGATCCTTTATATAATGAGCTTCTCGAAAAAAAGGCATATGAATTGGAATCCAAGCTACGGGATTTAATGCATACAGCAGATGGCTCTCTTTCAAAATTTAAGTCTCATAATGCTACGTTACTTAGGGCGGGAAATCATGGTCTGGCCAACAAAGCTGCAGAAATGGAGGTTATGTTTGCTGCATTACAAAGCAGGTACGATACTGCAGTACCTAATAATAGGACTGGTATCCTTAGTGACAGTGACAAATAATGCATTTGGCATACCGTTTGATCATATTTTAAGTTTGTTGTTAGGTTTAAGCCTTTCAAGGGTTCTATTTTAAAGAAATAATGCTAATAAGTCTATTAATCTTAATATTAATTTCAAATGCCCTTACATTGAGACGAGACAAATCTATACTATTTTCTAGAACTGTAATGATCGGTTTGAGTTTTGTAAGTTTATTGTCACTAAATAATCTGTATATTAAACCTCTGGAAAAAGGTATAGGTATATACGGAGGACTTTTTAACGTTACAACCTTTAGTCAAACATTTAATATGTTTATACTATTGTTAAGTGCACTTATATTAACACTAACTGCGTTTTTCCCTAGAAAAGTATATATAAAAGAATACTCATCTATATATAGTATAATTTTCTCTAAGCTTGAATACAACAAAAATGTAATATCAAACAAAACAGGTGAACAGTTTCGTAAAATAGAATATGCACTTATAATAGTATTTATATTGTGTGGAGGTGTGTTCTTAATAAGCACAGGAGATTTAGTTTCGATGTTTCTATCAATAGAACTGCAAAGTTATGGCTTATATATACTTTCTACCTTGTATAGAGATTCAGAACTAGCAACTCGAAGTGGTTTAACTTACTTTTTGTTAGGAGGCCTTTCATCTTGTTTCATACTCCTAGGCTCTGCACTATTGTATGCGAATTCAGGTACCACAAGCTTAGATAACTTATATATAATAACAAGCATAAGTGAAACAAAAGAAATTTCGGTATTCTTAGATTGATATGAGCCATATTATTTACATCTATCTCTTATAATAATGTTAGTAGGGTTTCTATTTAAGGTGAGCGCTGCCCCATTTCACTTTTGATCACCAGATGTCTATGATGGTATACCTACTATAGTCACAACCTATGTTGCCATAATAGCAAAAATCTCAATTTTTGCTTTCTTACTTGAACTTGTTTATTATACAGAATATAGCTTTTTTGATTTTTCATGAAAAAGTGTACTGATCTTTAGTAGTCTATTTTCATTAATAATAGGTTCAGTGCTGGGTTTAACCCAATTCAGGATTAAAAGATTGCTTGCATATAGTACAATAAGTCATGTAGGCTTCATATTACTTGCATTATCTATTAACACTGCAGAGTCTATACAATCATATATTTTTTATATACTACAATATTCAATCTCAAACCTAAATGCCTTTATCATCTTGGTAACTATTGGGTTCTCATTTTATCTGTATATGTCTACAGATAAAGACCATAAAGAAAAATTACTTGATCAAAACAACTCACCTCTACAACTAATTAGTCAAATAAAGGGCTATTTTTTTATAAATCCCTTTATAGCTATTAGCTTGTCAATAACTTTATTCTCATTCGTGGGTATACCTCCTGTCATAGGTTTCTTTGCTAAACAAATGATTCTTAGTGCTGCCTTAGATAGTGGTTATGTTTTCATGTCACTTGTTGCTATACTTACTAGTGTGATTGGTGCAGGATACTATCTAAATCTAATTAAGCAAATATTTTTCTATAAAGAAGATTACAAAAAATACTCCTCAAACACATCAGATTCTATATATAAAGGGTATGTTGGAAGCTCTTATGTGAATAGTTCATACTTGGTTGGTTATCTGTCTTTTTATAACAGCTCAAGGAAAGCAAGTAAGTTTATATTTAGCACAGAAAATATAACAATTAATAGCTCTCTTAGTACTACTATTTCCGTACTAACACTTTTATTATTGTTATTCATATACACACCAGTCGAGTGATTTAATGTAGTTAATATATTAACTTTAGTTCTGTTTAAAGCATAAGTGACAAGTCAGACATTCTTCTTTATGTTTATCCCAATATTAGCAATTATACTTTTAGCAGTAAATTTAATACTGGCTCCCCATAATCCTTATGAGGAAAAAGACAGTCCTTTTGAGTGTGGTTTTCATTCATTTCTAGGGCAAAACAGAAGTGAATTTAGTATTTCCTTCTTCATTTTTGCTTTGTTATTCCTATTGTTTGACTTGGAAATATTGCTAGTGTATCCTTACATAGTGAGTGCACATGTAAACAGTATATTTGGTTTGATAATAATGTTAATATTTTTTTTAGTACTAACATTAGGATTTGCTTTTGAGCTAGGAAAGAATGCACTGTCTATAGACAGTAGACAGTCACACTACATAAGTGTATAGTACATGCTTATAAGCAATATTCTCACTACAAGAAATAGACAAGAAAGGATCATTAATTCTTATTTATTTAGTTAGATAATAAAGAAGTAAACTTTCTTCATTTAAATATAGGTTTTAATTTATAAACAATAATGTCAGCTTTTAATAACGAAATGGTTACTGCCCTTATACATGACTTGAAACGTAGATATGCAAATAAAGAGTTATTATTTGAATCAGATTACTCAAGAATTTTAGCAGCTATTCTACCGTATTATTATAAATACATGGATAATTTTACCATAGCTCCTGAAATTTTAGCAGAAAACAGGATAAAACCGGATTTTACTATATGTAAACCACATTTAGGTAGAAATGGCTTATTACCCTATGGTCATTATATAGTTGTTGCTTTTGCAGAAAGTAAAAAAAGAGATGCAGTTTCCTGGTGAACTTTGATGAAAAAGCAACTATGGGGTCTGTCATATGTATTGAAAAATGACACAGGTCAAATGTGAGTTATTGCTCAAATAGGAATGGAAATTTGTATTTTTCACTTTGATATAACCAAATATTTATATCCTGGTCATAAGACTTACACGAATTTTTCACCATTAAATTTCCATAATTTTTCTAATGAGGATTGAATAATTTTGGAAATCGACCGTATAGTAGAAACTGTAGGCAGACAAGATGTTATACAAGTTATAAAATGGGTATTGGATAAATCTGAGAATCATCGATATATACATGAAATGTTTGTACATATAACCACAAAGAATCCATAAGTAAACAGAATAAAAACTATGTAAATTCAAATAAAGGTAGAACACTCAATTGAGCAATGAACAAATTTATTACTACAATAAGCCCATTAGATCAGTTTGAAATAAGAAACTTACTAAGCGTGGAAGCACCAATACTAGGTAACTTATCACTATCTTTAACAAATATAGGACTTTACTTAACTCTAGGAGTTTGTTTAGTTTTTATACTAAGTGTTACATCCACAAACAATGAAAAAATAATATCAAACTCCTGATCAATATGTCAAGAGTCTGTATATGCGACTGTGCACAGCATAGTGGTTAACCAAATAAATGAAAAAAGAGGCCAAGTATATTTCCCATTTATGTACGTTTTATTCATCTTTATTCTTATTAACAATTTAATTGGAATGGTTCCCTACAGCTTTGCCCCAACTAGTCACTTTATTCTGACTTTCTCACTGAGTTTTACAATCGTCTTAGGAGCAACTATACTGGGACTAAGTAGACATGGATTTAAATTTTTTTCTTTATTTGTACCTTCAGGATGTCCATTAGGACTTCTTCCTTTACTGGTACTAATAGAGTTTATATCATATTTAGCTAGAAATGTCTCACTAGGGCTAAGATTGGCAGCTAATATATTATCTGGTCATATGCTATTAAATATTTTAAGTGGGTTCACATATAATATAATGAACTCAGGATTTATTTTCTTCTTTTTAGGACTATTCCCCTTAGCATTTATAACAGCATTTTCTGGTTTAGAATTAGGTATTGCTTTTATACAAGCCCAAGTATTTGTTGTTCTATCTTGTTCTTACATTAAAGATGCATTAGAATTACATTAATTTTGAAAGAACACGTAATCTGTATGTAATACAAAAGGAAAATCTGGTGTCATTTAAACAGTAGAAAAAAAAATAAAAGTGTTGGTATTTAGCAGAAAATAATAGGTTTCAATCAAATCAAATATATATATATGAAAATACAATCCACTGTTGGACTTTTATTTAGTTTTAATCAAAAGAAAAGATGTACTATATTCAGTTTAATTGTATTCATACATATAGCCCCATCATGTATACCATGATAACCATTTTTGCTTTTTCTACAATCTACTAGCTATTTACAGCCTTCTCCATACAACAAACATTTTGTAAAAATTAATTTAAAGTTCCCATTATATATACGTTATATCTAAAGGTAAAAAAAAATAAACTAACAAATTAATGTGGTTTAAATGTATTAACAAACTAGTGCGGTTTAGAAATATTTCTGAATTATCTCTCTGGATAGATCTAGCGCATATATAAATGTGCAAACAAAATAATATAGGATTTTCCAAAAATAACTCTTATAGTAAATAAAAATATGGTACAATTAGGAAAAACTTTAAAGGCAGCCTACGCTATACTGAGGAAAAAAATCACCGGATTTAATATTAGCTTTCTTTTGGTCACTTTTTCTTATACTGCCTTTCAAGTTCTTATCAGGTGTACTGGGTATTATGTACATTAATCCTCTTATTACTGGATTTTATGCATGTCTTTTTTTGATCGTGGTCTCATGTTATAATAACAAAGATTTGCCTACTAAACTTACTTTAACACAAGTTTTTACGTCTGCTTTTGTTATTGCTAACACCATATATCTTTGTTCAGACACAATAAACTCAATATTCACTGTAATATATGTTTCACACCTATGGGTTTTACCTTTAGAAGATTACCTTTCATTGTCTGTAAAAACAATTAGGGATTTAACACTTTACATGGACAATACTGCTGGTACTAGTAGGGGTCCTAGTAGTGATCCTGGTCTTGAAGGCACTAGCACTAGAACTGTTGCAAGTAGGCAGGAACTGTTTGATAAAGAAGGAGTTAGTAGACGTAAACAACCTTTATCTAATACTGAGACTGCAAAAACTAGCTTAGGTTTGGACATAGATTTTTGAAATAATAAACTTAAGAAAGCTGAATCATACCTAGGTGATATTAATAGAGTTGTGGGCCAAAATTACTTATCACTTGTTAAGTGTAGTCAAATAGATAGGAAGACCGAGCATGTGGAGATACTTGTAGTATTTACGGAGAATGCACCACATAAAGATAGAAGTTATATCACTGAATATCTAACCCGTAGAGATGCCCATTTACAAGACCTCATGAAAGGGTGTGAAAGTACTCAAAGTGAGTGTTTACGTAAGAGTAGATACATAACTATAGCGGAACCCATTAACCCTATGATGAAGGATGCCTTTGATAGTAGTAATAGAAAACATGTTTCACTTCTACAAAGATATAAAGACGCTTTTTTCATGTAATAATAGGCTGATTGTTTATTCTTTCTTGTGCGGTAGGTACAACTAATATTTTTCGTAATAACCAGAATAAACCTTTCTTACAATGTCAAATTTAAGTAGAAGTGCTTTTCAAGGCCACCCTTTTCACTTAGTATCTCCTTCTCCTTGACCAATATTCACCTGTATTAGTTTACTAACACTAACTACTTCAGGTGTTTCAACTATGCATGGCTTTGCACATGCAGGAAACTGATTACCTCTTGCACTTTTTCTAGTGGTGTCAAGTATGTTTTTCTGATTTAGAGATGTTATATCAGAAGGAACATACTTAGGTAATCACACATCAGCTGTGCAAAGAGGTTTAAACATGGGGGTTGCCCTATTTATAGTATCTGAAGCTCTATTTTTCTTAGCAATATTTTGAGCATACTTTCATAGTGCTTTATCACCTACTGTAGAGCTAGGAGCTCAATGACCCCCAATTGGTACAGAAGCAATTAATGCTTTTGAGTTACCATTACTTAACACTGTTTTACTACTTGCATCAGGGGTTACAGTAACTTACGCTCACCATTCTTTAATACAAGGAAATAGAAATGCTGCTCTTTATGCTACAATACTTACTGTAATATTGGCCATAGTGTTTACTGCTTTCCAAGGTGTAGAATACACAGTTTCTTCTTTCACCCTTACAGATGGTGCATTTGGATCATGTTTCTACTTTGGTACAGGCTTTCACGGTTTACATGTCATAATTGGAACAATTTTTATAGCTGTGGGTTATTGACGTTTGCTTGCATACCATTTAACTGAGAATCATCATCTGGGTTTGGAATCAGGGATACTGTACTGACATTTTGTAGATGTAGTATGGTTATTCCTGTTTTTGTCTGTATACTACTGGGGGTCATAGTCCCACCAGCTTATTTATTGTTGGCCTATTACATTAGTCCTCTAGTATTTAATATCTGGTTTGACTCTCAGTTTTCTTGTACATGTATCATAGTTGTGGGGTGATTTAGGAAATTTTTTAATGAACTATCATTTCTAAGCTTATTTAAGTTACTTAGTGTGTTATTTATCATTAGTCTAGCAATTACGATTTTTGTACATATAGCCACATATAGTGGTATTATTGACTATAATCACACTGTAACTATTGTTAGAAGTCTATTTGTAGCTTATTATACTTATAGAATTCTTACTATTTACTATGAAGAGGGTACATTGTTCTGTTATACTTTCTTTAAACTTGTCCTTATAGTATTATTCTTATTTGCATTTTTACCTTTTTTTTTGACTGTATTAGCATTCTACATTTCTTTGTTAGGTGATCCTCTTTTCAATTATACACTATTAACGGATGGCAACTCATCAGGAGAATCTCCACAGGATGGTTCTGGTGGAACAAATGGGGCATCTAACAACGAGGGATCTGGTGGAACGGATGGTGGGTCTGACAATGAAAGTAATAGCAGTCATGGGGGTGGTTCTCCACCAGAGTCTAATAACTCTGGTGGTGGTAATAACTCACCAGGCAACAGTGTACATAGCCCAAGTGGTGATCAGGTTGGTGATGACGATGTACCAGACAGAAGTATACCAATTGAGACTTGTTCTCATGAGAATGCCGTGCATAGATATGAGGATACATCTACAGATTCACTCAATACTGCTGTCTGTGACTTAAATATTAGATATGTTCCGAATGTTGGGGAGGTTAGACACCATGCTTTTGCTCCTTTATCCGATGTAGCATCTACTTGTGATATTTGTCATGCTATAATTTGTTCCGACTGTCTACAAACTCTTTAAGCTCTGATTATACCAGGATGGCTAACAGTAGTGGGGATAAGAGTAACTTGTTACAATAACAATGATAATAATGATTACAATAGCAGTAGTGACAGTAATATCTAATGTTATGTATAAGCTATAGTTTACTGTGATAAAAACATACTTTTGCTTTTATAATCTAAGATATAATAAATATGAATTTGTCATCTATACTTTTCCTTATAGGAGTGTTAGGATTTGTGTTAAACAGAAAAAATGTAATACTTATGCTAATATCGATTGAAATAATGTTGTTAGCTGTTACGTTTCTTATATTAATAAGTTCACTTATATTTGATGATATACTAGGACAAGTATTTGCAATATATGTTATTTCCATAGCTGGAGCAGAGTCAGCTATAGGGTTAGGTATACTTGTAGCATTTTATAGATTAAGAGGAAGTGTGGCAATAGAATTTAAGTAATGTATTTAACTCTTATCATACTTCCTTTATTAGGTTCGATTGCTTCTGGGTTTTTTGGTAGAAAATTAGGTGTAACGGGGTCACAAACAATAACATGCTTATCTGTTGTAATAACAACAATTCTTTCAGTGTTGGCTTTCATTGAAGTGGGCTTAAACAAAATACCTGTTACTATAAAACTTTTCAAGTGAATCGACTCAGAATCACTAAATGTTCTATGACAATTTAACTTTGACTCTTTAACAGTATCTATGCTAATACCAGTCCTTATTGTTTCCTCACTAGTACACATATACTCTATAGGATACATGAGCCATGACCCTCATAATCAAAGATTCTTTAGTTACTTAAGTTTATTTACATTCATGATGATAATACTTGTGACAGCCAATAACTATTTACTTATGTTTGTAGGATGAGAAGGTGTTGGTGTTTGTTCCTATTTATTAGTTAGTTTTTGATTTACTAGAATAGCAGCAAATCAAAGTTCTATATCAGCTTTCTTAACAAATAGAGTGGGAGATTGCTTACTTACAATAGGTATGTTTGCCATAATTTGATCTTTTGGTAATGTTGACTACTCTACAGTATTTTCTATCGCACCACTGGTCAGTGAAAATATTATAATTATAATAGGAACCTGTCTGCTAATTGGTGCAATGGCCAAAAGCTCTCAAATAGGACTTCATGTATGGTTACCCTTGGCTATGGAAGGTTTAGTAAAAAGGGCTTTCCTTAAACTTCACTATATGCGGGAACATCCGACAATATTAAGGTCCACCAGTTACTATGTAACCATTGGAAAAATCCTTAGTATTGGACAATCCGCAGGAAACCGGTTAATTAATACACTGGGCTCCTCAGAGACTACACGTGAAGCAATTACATTAGATAGATTTAAATGATGACTTATAGGTTTTGCTGAAGGAGACGGCCATTTCGGAATAGATAAGAGAGGTTATTTAGTTTTTAAATTGACTCAAACAAGTACAGATGCTCAAGTACTATTCTATGTCAAAAAATCATTAGGTTTTGGGTCTGTTTCTGTGCAAAGTACGATAAATAATACTCATCAGTTTAGAGTTAGAGATAAAGACAATTTATGTAAAATAATTAATATTTTTAATGGGAATCTTATAACTAAAGCTAAAAGATTACAATTTAAATCATTTTTACAAGCTTTTAATGAAAAATACAACACTAAGATTAATTTTATAAATAGCATTAATAAAGTTAGTTTAGACAATGCCTGATTATCTGGATTAACAGATGCTGAAGGATGTTTTACCTGCTCTGCTTACTTAAATAAAACAACTAATAAACATATTGTTACAGTAAGATATATAATATTTCAGAAAGATGATATTGAGTTTAGTAGTCATTTAGCTAATCTGGTAAATGGTTATGTTTCATATTTAAAAAGTTATGATGGGTATAACACTATAGTTAATTCTACTAGGTTATCTATAATGATTAAATATATTAATAGTTTTCCTTTACAAACTAAAAAGCATATATCTTATATAAGATGATTAAAAGTACATAAATTAGTTATTGATAAAAAACATCTTACTGCAGAAAGTATTGAAAAAATAAATTGTCTAATTAAATCTATCAATAAATAATGTGATTGAAGATATAGTCCGAACAATAGCGTAAGTTATTGAGTGTTTCTGTCGTATTCGTATACATATTTAATTAGGTATATATAACGGAAATCAACATATTTGCCTACACCGGTATCTGCATTAATACATGCTGCTACCATGGTTACTGCAGGAGTATATCTGTTAATGCGTAGCTCTCCTTTAATAGAATACAGTAATACAGTGCTATTATTGTGTTTATGAATAGGAGCTATCACAACTGTATTTAGTTCTCTTATAGGACTATTTCAACAAGATATAAAAAAAGTTATTGCATATTCAACTATGAGTCAATTAGGTATGATGGTTATAGCAATAGGACTATCCTCTTATAATATTGCTATTTTCCATTTAGTTAACCATGCCTTCTATAAAGGACTATTGTTTTTAGGTGCAGGTGCAGTTATACATGCTGTAGCAGATAACCAAGACTTTAGAAAATATGGAGGGTTAAGAGGGTTTCTACCTTTAACTTATTCAGTAATGCTTATAGCTTCATTAAGTTTAGTTGCGTTTCCTTTTATGACAGGGTTTTATTCTAAAGATCTAATAATAGAATCATCATACGGCCAATTTTGTTTTTCTAGTCTAGTTGTGTACTTTATATCTACAATAGGTGCAATGTTTGCCACACTGTACTCAGTTAAAGTACTATTCTTAACTTTTTTAACTAATCCTAATGGTCCAATAACTAATTACAAACATGCTCATGAAGGCGACATATTTATGAGTATGCCTTTAGTTATACTAGCTATCTTCTCTATATTTTTTGGTTATGTAACCAAAGATATTTTTATAGGATTAGGAACTAATTTTTTTGCAGATAATAGTTTGTTTATACATCCCTATCATGAAATTATGCTGAACACTGAATTTGCTGTACCTACACTATTTAAACTATTACCCTTAATAGTCACTGTTTCATTAAGTATTTTGGCTATATTACTTTCTGAATTTATACCTAAATCGATTACTTATTTTAAGTTGTCTAGATTTGGATACAATATTTATGGATTTTTCAATCAACGTTTCTTAATAGAACTTTTTTATAACAGATATCTAACAGATCTTATTTTGAATTTAGGAGGTCAAACAACTAAAGTCATAGATAAAGGTTCTATAGAGTTGGTTGGTCCTTTTGGTTTAGAAAAGGAACTAGTTAGACTAAGTATAAATTTTTCAAGCCTGGACACAGGAGTTATTACATCATATGCACTATATATATTGGTAGGATTAACTTTTTACATTGTAATTCCTTACCTTTACACTATAGATAATAACATACTGATTGTAATAATCTTTGCTTTATTTACCTTATCTACAAAAAGTAAATTTGATTTTATCATAATTTCTTTTCACATACAGTTATGTGTATCTCTTATATACCTTAGATGCATTTCTATGGTATACGCTACATATCTATGCATTTTCACGCCATGTTTTTGAAATCTATGAACTTCTACTGTCAATTTCTTCAATAGATGCGCGCTGTCGATTTTATCCTTTTTTATCTCATGCTTAAATGAATATTTGTCTAAAGTTTTATATATATATACAGACAATGAGCATTTATATCATGATGATTTAGACTATATAGAGTGTTTTAAACGATATGGGCTACCGATGAGGAAATCAAAATTTTCTTTTTTTTGACTAAACAGGCGTAGCAGAGTATCCCTTCTTAGAAGCAGAAGCAGAAGCAGAAGCAGAAGCAGAAGCAGAAGCAGA
>JAABUQ010002530.1_pt1 | contig 35903 bp, 39 predicted proteins | sample 5560001 | NCBI WGS metagenome assembly JAABUQ01 (sample SAMN10711888, study PRJNA513371) | rock metagenome | isolation source: Antarctica rocks | place: Antarctica: Victoria Land, Finger Mt nord | collected 2015-12-18
TACGCACGCGCGTAAGGCAACCGAACGGCGAGACGTGGGACGGCTATTACGCTTACGATAGCGTGACGCATTTTATGGTCTACGAGATGGAGCGTTACGTGTTTCCGCCGGGCGCCAGGCGTTCTAGCGCAGTGCCTCATCGTTGAATCGGCAAAACGCAGGGGTTGGGCTCCAATCAATTGCGGCCGCCTGACGCGCGCCCAGCGCTCTCCGTCGAGAGAGGTATCAGTGGGGTGCGGCCGTCGGGGTGATGCCGCTGTACGAAAAATCCTCGCCTTTGAAAAGCAGCGTGGTCAAGCGCAGTTTCGCGAGCGCGCTTGCCGTACCGCGGTAAGCGTCGCGCACCAGTTCGAGTTGAGCCATCCCGGACAGAACCGCTCCGAGTTGCGTGGTCTCGATGAATCGATCCAGGTCCTTGAGGATCGGCGCGCCCCTACGCTCAAGGTCTGGCCGTGCCGCACGTACTTCTCGCACGGGCACGCATATTCGCGCGGCGCGGCAGCTCCGGGCTTGCGGGCCGTGAATTGAACACAGGGCCGCAAAAAGCGTGGAGCCTAGGTGCGGCAAAAAGCGAGTGCGTTGTGCTAGACTGTTGTAGCCGACGACTCGGAGCGCGTTCTACTTCGTTCATCAAGCGACAGAACGTAGGTGAGGCTATCGGCCCGCTCGTGCACTGCCATAAGGACGCTTCGGCCGTCAGCTCCCGATTAGCTCGGCTTCACCGGGAGGCGAAACGACATCTTTTTGGGGACCTCGAGTGCGGGAATTGCTCGGTAATGGCAGCCCGTTCTTTGAAGGGGCGGTATACTAGCCGCATGGAGCAGTCGGAGCATCGGCGCTTGACGCTCGACGAATATCTTGCCCTCGAAGCCGTATCGCCGGATCGCTTGGAGTACCGGGATGGTTTTGCCGTGGCTCTTGCGGTTCCCGCCAAGAACCATGCGCGGATCGCAGGGAACCTCGCGATGAGTTTGGGGCCGCTGATCCGCGGGCAAGGCTGTGATTTCTTTGCGGGCGACGCCAAGGTATTGACGCCGAATGGCGATCGCGCCATCCCTGACTTCGTCGTTACCTGCGATCCTCGCGATCGCGATGCCAATCATGATCGCGGTGAAGCGCTCGTGCGTCACCCCAGGCTCGTCATTGAGATACTCTCGCCGGCGACAGCGACTGACGATACGACCGACAAGCTCGATGCGTATCAGTCGATCCCCGAACTCACGCACTATGTCGTGATTGATTCCCGCCGTCGCGCAATTCGCTTGTACGAGCGAATGAGCGATGGCTCTTTTGCGACGCGCGGACCCCTCGCGAAGCTAATGCTACCGAATATCACTGATCGTGAGATATCAATCCAGGAACGTCTACCGCGATACGACCGTCCCCGAGTTCCGGGACATCCGCAGCGCACCCTGAATTCAGTCGCGCTTTGCCCACCTTTCACCCCGCGCTAATTAGGCTCTGGCTGGTACGCTTTCTTTTCGGTGCGTACTTCGTTCAGCAGCGTTTCGGCGTGGCGTAAGGCGACGGGACTCGGACTGCCGGAGAGCATGCGCGCGATTTCCCCGCGCACCGCATCGCCCTCTTCGAGCGCGACGAGTTCGATGAGCGTAATGCCGTCGGAGCTGCGCTTCGACAGCGCGTAGTGGCGGTCCGCCCTGGCCGCGATCTGGGCCAGATGGGTCACGCACAGCACCTGCGATATGCACGCTAAAGCGGCGAGCCGTTCGCCGACGGCGTGAGCGGCGGCGCCTCCGATGCCGGCATCGATCTCGTCGAAAATGAGCGCCGTTCCGATGCGCTCGTCGGCCAGCACGACGACGAGCGCCAACAAGAGACGCGACAGCTCGCCACCCGACGCGGCGCGCGCGAGGGTACGCACGGGCTCTCCCGGATTTGGCGACAGCGCGAACTCCACCCGTTCTGCGCCGCTCGGGCCCAGTTCGGCCAGCGGCGCAAGCACGACCGAGAAGCGCGCGGCCGGCATGGCGAGCGCCGCAAGTTCACGATCGAGGCGCTTCTCCAACCGGCGCGCGGCTTGCGCGCGCAACTGCGAGAGCGCAGCGGCATCGGCCGTCAACTTTTCGCGAGCACTCGAGAGTTCGGCCCGTGCCGCGCGTTCGCGCTCGTCGCGGTTAGCCGCACCATCGGCGGTGTCGCCGAAAGTTGCGCGGGCAACGAGTACCGACGCGATCGAGCCGCCGTACTTCTTCTTCAAGCGTTCGATTCGATCGAGACGCGCCGTCGTGCGGTCCAGTTCGGCTGCATCGAATTCCAACCGCTCGCGTTCGCGTACGAGAACGGCGGCGGCATCGTTCGCATCGCTTTGCAGTGCGGCCAGCGTGGCGGCCACTGACGCGAGCGCCGGTGAGAAGCGAGCGACCCCGGCGATCGCGCCGGCTGCCACGCCGAGCGTTTCGTTCGCGGCCGATTCGGCCTCGGCGAGGGCGGCGTGCGCGCGGTCGAGCGCCACGGCGATCCGTTCGGCGTTCATCAGGTAATCGCGTCGCTCGCGCAGTTCATCGTCCTCACCCGGCACCGGCGCCACATCATTGATCTCGCGGACGGCAAAACGCGCATCCTCAAGTTCGGCCACAGCGCGCTGCGAACCGGCAGCGATGTCGAGAACGGTACGCGCCAGCGCGTTGGTGCGCTCGTAGCCCGCCATGATCGCCGTTCGCAACTCGAGCGCTCGCGAGCCTGCGAAGGTGTCGAGCAGCTCCGTTTGATAGGCCGGCGACAGCAGCCGCTGGTGCTCATGCTGCCCGATGGCTTCGAGGAGCCGTTCCCCGTACGCGCGCAACTGCGCGGCGGTCGCCGCGCGGCCGTTGATGCGTGCGGACGTCTTTCCGTTCGCTTGCAGTTCCCGCGTGAAGATCGCGGGCTCATCGGGATCTAATTCGAAGCCGTCTTCTTGCAGCGTTGCGCACAGTGCGGCGTCGGGTTCGACTGCGAGCGTCGCTCGCGCTCGTGCCGTTCCGGTCCGTACGTCGTCCGCCGAGGCGCGTTCGCCCAGTACGAATGCGAGCGCTCCGAGCACCATCGTTTTGCCCGAGCCGGTCTCGCCGGTGCACGCCGTGAAACCGTCGGCAAATTCGAGGGCCGCGCGCGCGATTAGACCGAAATCCTCGATCTCAAGACGCGCGAGCCGCGTACGCTCAGCGATCTTTGACGGGGGCATTCCAGCGCAGCTTGTTTTCGAGCAGCGCGAAGAAATCCAGCGGCGCACGTCGAGCGAAACGCACCGCTTTGGGATAGCGGCGCACGGTCACGCGCTCGCCCGCATGCAGTTCGTCGACGGCGACGCCATCGGCGTTCAAGGTGACGCCGGATGTCTCTTCATCGACGGCTATCACGATCGTCGAACCGGTCGGCACGACGAGCGGGCGTGAGAAAAGCGTGTGCGGCAAGAGCGCCGTGACGATGAACCCATCGAGGTTCGGTGAGAGAATCGGGCCGCCCGCCGAAAGTGAATAGGCCGTCGAGCCCGTCGGCGTGGCGACGACGATGCCGTCGGCGGGAACGTGCGCCGCTTCCTTGCCGTCGACGTAGATGCCGAACGGCGTCATGTGCGGCGACGTGCGCGCGACGACGACATCGTTGAGTGCGAAATGCGTGCGGCCATGGCACGCCGCTTCCAGCGCGGTCCGTTCGTCGATCTCGAAACCGGCGCGCACGATCGCCGGCAATGCGGCAAATGCTACCGCTCCGCCGTCCATCTCGGTGAGGAACCCGAGGCGTCCGGTGTTGATGCCCAACAGCGGAATCCCGTGCGGCGCGGCGATGCGGGCGGCTCGCAACAACGTACCGTCCCCGCCGATCGTGACGAGCAGGGTGGCCTGCTCGATGCCGGCACCGTCGGTTGCAATACCGAGTTCACGGTCCTGATCCTCGCACAGCGCGATCGTGTACCCGGAAGACGCGATCGTCTTTGCAACGGCCTTCGCAGCCGCGCGCGCATGGTCGCGGAACAGGTCGACGTAGAGACCGATCGTCGCCACGTTAACGCAGCGTCCCTGGAGCGGCCGCGAGCGCCGCTTCGATGGCGTCGTCAGCGTAGGCGATGCCACGCTGCCGCACGAGCGTAAAGAACTCGATGTTACCCGCAGGACCACGCAGGGCACTCGGCGCGAGCGCGACGGGCGCCAGCCCGAGCGTGCCGATTGCGTCGCGCACTTCGCGCAGGATCGCGCGGTGCACCTCACCATCACGCACGACGCCGCCGCCGCCCAAGCGACGCCGGCCCGCCTCGAATTGCGGTTTTACGAGGGCAATGATGGAACCGTCGTCGGTCAGAAATGCGCGGGCCCGCTCGATGAGCGTGACGACCGAGATGAATGACGCGTCGATCGCGATCACTTCGAACGGCTCGCCGAGCACCCCCGCTTCGAGCAGCCGGAAGTTGGTGCGTTCCACGACGGCCACGCGCGGATCGTTGCGCAACGTAAGTGCGAGCTGACCATAGCCGACATCGAGTGCCGTGACATGCGCGGCACCGTGCGCAAGTAGCGCGTCGGTGAAGCCGCCCGTCGATGCCCCCACATCCAAAGCACGCAGGTTCCCCACATCGAGCGAAAACGCGGCCAGTGCCGCTTCCAGCTTTTCGCCGCCGCGGCTGACGTAGGCGCGCGCACGCTCGACCTCGAGCCCAGCTTCATCGCGCACGAACATCCCCGGTTTGGTCGCCGGCCGGCCGCCGACCCGTACGCGTCCTGCCATGATGAGCGCGCGCGCCCGCGAACGCGTCACGCCCGCGGCCGCCGCGACCGTTTCGTCGAGTCGCATCACGCCGGCCGCTGCACGAACTTCAGAAAGCAGCGCTGGTTAAAGATCGGGATCAGCGTCGTCGACGATCGTCTCCGTGAACAGCGGCGTGGTGGTGTTGCGCTTTGGTCGCTGCGCCGCCGGCTGAGGAGTTTCGGCCGTCGCGCCGGGTTCGGCGGTCGCGCCCCGCGATGCGGCTTCGATCGACGTTTGCGCGTTCTTCAGCAACGTTTCGCACTGTCCGGCCAGCTGTTTGCCTTCGCGAAAGAGCGCGACCGACTCGTCGAGGCTGATGCTCTCGCCTTCAAGCGTGGCGACGATCGCCTCGAGTCGGCGCAGCGCGTTTTCGAATTCACCCGAGGCGTTGGTCGGCATCTTCGTTCGATTCAACGCGAGCCACAAGCGTTCCGCGGGCGAGCCGCGCTTCGACGCGAGCGCCCGGCGCGACCGCGGCGGGATCCCGCAGGATTGCGTTGCCGGCGGTCACGATCGCGTAGCCGCGTTGCAAGATCGCTGCGGGATCGCTCGAGCCCAAACGCGCTCGAGCCAGTTCGAGTCGCCGCTCCGCTCGGGCCAACACCACGGGCAGGGCGCGCTCCAGCCGCTCGCCGATGGCCTGTTTGCGGCGATGCAGTCGATCGTTACGTGACTCCATCCCCGCATCGAGACGGAACGTCAGCGTTTGAAGTCGGCGGCCCCGCTCGCTCAAACGCCGCGACGGATCGTGCATCTCGAGTCGGCGCAACGCCGTTCGCATGCGCCCTTCCCGCAGCCGCAAGCCTTGAACCGCTCGCGCGTGGAGCGCCGTCTCGGCGTCGTCGATCCGTTGCACGAGCGGTACGAGGAAGTGGCGCGGTTCCATCAGCTTCGAACGAACCAATGTCGTCACCAGTCGGCCACGCAAGCGTTCCATGCGCAGCTCGGCGCACGTGCGTGCGCGGGTAAGACGGTCGTTCAAGAGCGAGCGTAACTCGACGGTTTCGCGTCCGACCGCTTTGGCGGCGGCGGTCGGCGTCTCGAAGTGGCGATCGGCTGCGTAGTCGCAGAGTTGCTGATCGGCGGTATGCCCGATCGCCGAGACGACGGGATGGCGAGCGCGCGCCACCGCGCGCACGACGTTCTCGTCAGAAAACGTGAAAAGGTCTTCGAACGAGCCGCCGCCGCGCGTGATGACGATCAGGTCGACGTCGGCGCGTGAAGCGCGCGCCAGCGCCGCAACGATTTCGGCGGGGGCACTCGGGCCTTGGACCGGCGTCTCGCACCATACGACCGTAACGTGCGGTGCGCGCTCGCGCAGGATCGTCGTAAAGTCGAGCGCGCCGTTGGTGGCGCGCGACGAGACGAGCGCAAGCCGAAACGGATACCTGGGCAGCGGGCGCTTACGCTCGGGGGCGAACAGTCCCTCGGCGGCGAGCCGCTTCTTGCGTTCTTCGAAAAGCGCATGGACGTCGCCGATTCCTTCGGGCGCGACAGTCCGCACGATCAGCTGGTACGTGCTGCGCCCGGGATAGGTTGACAGGCCGCCCGTGGCGACGACCGCGGTCCCGTTCCTCAGCGGCGGGAAACGGCTCGCGTCGTCGGCCCACGCGAAACAGCACAGCAGTGCGTCACCTTCTTTGAGATCGAAATTGTAATGGCCGCGCGGCTGCAGGCGCAAATTCGAAACCTCTCCGCGCACCGAGACGACGCGCAGATTCGAATCGCCCTCGATCTTCCGCTTGAGATAATCGGCCAGCCGCTTGACGCCGACGATACGCCCCGGCGGCGCCGCTGACGCCGCATTGAAAGCCGTCACGGCACCGTTGCGGCGGCCGCCGTTGCCTCAGCGCCGACCGCACCGGCGGGGGCCTGCGGTGACGAGACGGGAACCGGCTCGGGCGTTTCATCGCCGGCCTCGAGCGTGGCCTCCCGGACCGCGCTCGACTCCGGCTCGGGCGTAAGCGCTGCCTCGGGAGGGTCGGTCGGAAACCGGACCGGTTCTTCGGACGGCACCACGAACGTCGGCAGCGGCTGCACCGTCGCGTCTGCCCGCGCGATCACCGGCTGCGTTGCAGGCGGCGGCGCGACCTCGGCGGTATGCTCCCGACCCGCCCACCCGGCGTACGCGCACGAGCCGTCGGGTTGCGTGCCGTCCAGGAAATATTCGTACCGTTTGGACTCGCCGCAGTAGGCGAGCTTGCGCAGTTCGCCTTGCGGATACGTAAACTCGTGTTTGGGCGTATGCGCGAGCGCCGCTTTCATGAAGCGCGCCCACGTTCGGGCGGGAATGTTACCGCCGTAGGATTCGTTCATGCGTGAATAATCATCGTTTCCGAGCCAAACCGCGGTGACGAGGTCGGGCGTGTACCCGACGAACCAGGCGTCGCGGAAGTCGGTCGTCGTGCCGGTTTTACCGGCTGCCGGGCGACCGATGTCGGCGTTGGGATAGCCTGTCCCCTCGGTGATGACGCCTTCGAGCAGCGACGTCATGATATAGGCCGTTCCGGCTGAGACAACTTCGGTCTCCTGCGGGATGCGGTTGTCGAGCACAGGTGAACCGAACGCATCGCGCACCAACCGGATCGGCGACGCGTCGACGTGAATGCCTTGATCCGCCAAGGTTGCGTAGCCCGTCGCCTGATCGAGTGGTGAAACGACCGAACTTCCGAGCGCAAGCGACAGGTTGGGTTCCAACTTGGCACTGATGCCCATGCGATGCGCGTATTCGATCACGCGATCGATGCCGATCTGTTCGGCCAACTTCACCGCGACGACGTTGCGCGACTGCGCGAGTGCCGAGCGCAACGTCATCGGCCCGTAGAAACGAAAATCGTCGTCCATCGGCGACCACAGCGTGCCGTCACCCATCGGATACGAGACGGGAGAATCGGCGATCGTAGCCGTCGCCGGCATGCCGCTGTCGATGGCAGCCGTATAGACGTATGCCTTGAACGAGGAGCCCGGTTGGCGCTGCGCTTGCCAAGCGCGATTGAACTGATTGCGCAGCGAGAACGGCCCGGCGCCCCCGACCATCGCCACGATTTCACCCGTCTGCGGGCGGATCGCGACCAGCGCCATCTCGTGCGCGTTGACGCCCTCGGCCTCCGCACGGCCGACGCCCCAATCGACGGCACGTTGGGCGAGGTCTTGCAGCTTGGGATCGAGCGACGTGTCGACTTCGAGACCGCCTTCATAGACCGCGCGCTGACCGAAGGTCTGCTCGAGCACGTGATTGACGTACGTCGTGAAGTACGGATACCGAAACGACGTCAACCCGGCGGGACGTTCGGCCAGCAAGCGCAGCGGCGCGCTCGCCGCTTCATCGGCTTGCGCGGACGTAATGTAGCCGCTGGCGACCATGCGATCCAGCACATGGCGTTGCCGCTCGCGCGCGCGCGCCAGATCGACGTACGGCGAATAGTCCGAGGGCGCCGCCGGCAGCCCCGCGAGCATCGCCAACTGACCCAGGCGCAAATGCGCGACAGTCGTTCCGAAATAGGTGTGGGCCGCGGCTTCGACCCCGTACGCACCGGAGCCGAAGTAGATCAGGTTGAGGTAGCGTTCGAGGATCTCGTCCTTGGTGTAGTACCGTTCGATCTCCATCGCGAGCAGCGCTTCCTGAATCTTGCGCGAGATCGACACTTCATTGGACAGAAAGAGCGCACGCGCCAGCTGCTGGGTGATCGTCGAGGCGCCCTGAAACTGTTCGTGACGGTAATCGGCAATCGCCGCGCGCAGAATGCCTCCGAAATCGACGCCGTGGTGGCGATAAAAATTATGATCTTCGTTGGCAACGAACGCGTGGCGCACGAGCATCGGTATGCGACCGATCGGCACCCAGATGCGGTTCTGCTTGAAGAGGGTCGCGAGTTGCTCGCCGTCGCGCGCGTAGACGCGGGTCGACCGCGACGGTTGAAAGTCCGCCATGCGGTTGATGTCGGGCAAATTGCGCGAGTACGAATACACGACGCCTGCAAACGTCCCCGCTGCGAACAGCATGAGCAGAAAGACGATCGCCAACGTCGCATAGACGAGTCGTCCGAAGACCGAAAGCCCCCGTCGCCGACGGCGGCGGGCAGACAGTGCGGCGGCGCTCACGCGACCTGCTCGCCGGCATGCGCCAACACGCCGTTGACGAAGCGTCCCGAGTCGTCGGTCGAAAATTTCTTGACCAGCTCGAGCGCCTCGTTGATGACCACGGCCCGCGGCGTCTGCCGATGATGGTTGAGTTCGTAAACGCTCATGCGTAGGACGATGCGGTCGACCGTCGGGAGGCGGTCTAAGGTCCAGCCCTCCAACAGCGGCGCAATCACGGCATCCGTCTGTTCGGCGTGCTCGAGCGTGCCAAAAACGAGTTCCTTGATGAACGCACGCTGATTGGCAGCATCGTCGCCTTCTCCGACCGTCTGCGCGAGCGCGGATGCCGGATCGTGATGACCGATCTCGACGCTGTACAAGGTTTTCAGCGCGAGTTCGCGCGCGAAGCGACGCGTCATCGTCGCGTACCGTCGCCGTTCATCGCGCGGACGTGGCTGCGGCGGTGCCCAGAGTCGGCAGAAAATCGATCGTCACGCCGCCTGCGCGAAAACGCTCGTCCCCCATGACGGCCGCGCACGTCGAAACCGTCGTGTTGACGCCGCCGAGATGCGTGTCGGCCAGGGCGGCGCTCATGCGCTCGATCGCCTCATCGCGCGTTCGGCCGTGCGTGATGATCTTGGCAAGCAACGCGTCATAGAACGGCGAGACGACGAGACCCGCGTACGCGTGCGTGTCGACGCGCACGCCGAAACCACCCGGCAGTGCGACATCCCCGAGCGTCCCCGCCGCCGGCGTAAAATCGGCCCCTTCAGCGTTGATGCGGCACTCGATCGCATGGCCGCGGGCCGCGATGTCGCGTTGCGCAAATCCCAGCCGCTCGCCCGCAGCGATGCGAAGCTGCTCGCGCACGAGGTCGATGCCGTAGACCATCTCCGTCACCGAATGCTCGACTTGGATACGGGTGTTCATCTCCATGAAGAACGCATCGTCGCCGCTGACGAGAAACTCGAGCGTTCCCGCGCTCCGGTACCCGACCGCCCGAGCGGCCGCGACGGCCGTGCGGTGCAGCTTCGTACGGAGCGCATCGCTCAGAGCGGGGGCCGGCGCCTCTTCGACGAGCTTTTGGTGCGATGGCTTCTGCACCGAACAATCGCGCTCGCCGACGTGCACGACGTTACCGAATGCATCGCCCAGCACTTGGACTTCGACATGGCGCGGTCGTTCCAACAACTTTTCCAGATAGAGCCGGCCGTCTTTGAAGTTTGCCTCTGCCTCGGCTTGCGCGACCGTGAAGGCGCTTTCCAAGTCGTCGGGGACGTACACCGCGCGCATGCCCTTGCCGCCGCCGCCGGCTGTGGCTTTGAGCATGACGGGGTAGCCGACGTCGCGCGCGGCGGCAAATGCCTCGGTGACGCTGGTGAGGATGTCGCTGCCGGGCGTGGTCGGCACGTTCGCGTCACGCATGATGGTCTTGGCCGTGGCTTTGTCGCCCATCTGCGCGATCGTTTCGGGCGCGGGGCCTACGAAGCACAACCCATGGTCGGCGCAGATTTCGGCGAAGCGCGCGTTCTCGGCCAGGAACCCGTAACCGGGGTGAACGGCGTCGGCGCCGGAGATCAGGGCAGCCGAAATGATATTCGGAATGTTGAGGTAGGACCGCGCGGCGGCGCCGGGACCCACGCAAAAGCTCTCGTCCGCATTGCGCACGTGCAGCGAGGCGCGGTCGGGTTCGGAAAAGATTGCGACCGTCGCGATACCCAGTTCGTGGGCCGCGCGATTGACGCGAACGGAAATCTCACCGCGGTTGGCAATCAATAACTTCTTAAACATGCGGCTGTGCGGTTACGCGTTCTCGATCGAGAACAGCGTTTGACCGAAATCGACCGGCTGCCCTTCGGCGACAAAAACTTCCGCAACGCGACCAGGGCCGCCTGAATGAATCGGGTTGCGGATTCCGAGCGATTCTACGTAGGCGAGCTCCCGATCTTCGGTCAGTACCGTCCCCGGCATGACGGTCGGGCGCGCGAAATGCACGATGCCGACGAACTCGGCTCGCAACAAGCTGCAGGCCGTTTCATCGTGACGGGCGGCTCCATTTTGGCTGCTGCCATTGACCGCGGCGGTGTCCGCGGCGACGATCGTCCCCGCGCGCGGCTCGCGTACGGTCCGGCGCAGCGTGACCGCAAAGGCACCGTCCTCGATGCGCATGCACGCGAGATTTCCGATGGCGCACAGTTCGGCCGCCGAGCGAACACGCTCGAGCGTCTCGTCCCAATCCACAACCGCCGTCCCTTCGCGGAACCTTCTCAGGTCTCTTTTGATTCCTGTGACGATGGCGCTGCCATCGTCACAGAATAAGCCTTTACGGTAATGCTACGACCGCAGCGCGCTCTTCGGCCGGCAGGGTTTCGTATGCAGGAACGTAGGCGGGATCGATCTCGGCGAGCGGAGCCAGCGCGAAGGCGCGCTCGAAGAGCCGCTCGTGCGGCACGATGAGATCGGGCTCACGAATGGACGCGTCGTCGTACGCAAGGATGTCGAGATCGATCTGCCGAGGACCCCAACGGTAGCTCGGCACCCGTCCCAGTTTAGTCTCGAGCGCTTTTAGCGCGGCGAGGAGTTCACGCGGCGCCAGTCTGGTCTCCAAAAGCACCGCCGCGTTAATGAACGGCGGCTGGTCCGTGATGCCCCACGCCGGGCTGCGATACAAGCGTGATTGTGCCGTCACGACCCCGAGCCGCTCGAGCGCGGCCATGCCGGCGCGAACCTGAGAAGCTGCGTCGCCGACGTTTGAGCCGAGTCCGATCCGTGCCAGCGGCAACGCTACCGCTTCGAACGCAACGTCACGGCCGGGGTCGCACTGCCGAGCCGCCGTGGTTTCGCGATCGTGACCTCCGCTGCCAATACGCGGTCATCGCGCATCACGTCCGTCAACAGCTCCTCGCCGAGCCGCTCGAGCAGCGCGTACGAACGCGAGGCCACGATCTCCAGCAGGCGCGCGTGCAGCGCAGCATAATCGAGCGTGTCCACCAATGCATCGCTGCGGCGCGCACGTTGCACGTCGACGTCGAGGCGTACGCACAAGTCGAACGGCTGCACGCGTTGGCGCTCGCCCGGGTCCGCGCCGTGCCGTCCGTATGCGCGGACGTCGCGCAGTTCGATCGTGTCAACCATCGCGGCGCGTTGGCGTGGGCTGCGCGTTCCACGCGGGCGGCCGCCAGCCGCGCACGACGGCGTCCGCCACCCGCGCCGCATCGCGCATCGCAGCGACATCGTGCACGCGCACGATGTCGATCTTGGCGGCAACCGCGAGCGCCACCGTCGCAGCCGTCGCATACGCGCGCTCATCGACCGCGCGACCCGTCAAGCGCCCGAGCGTCGATTTGCGCGAGGTGCCGACGAGCGTCGGAAAGCCGAGTGCAACGACCCGGTCGAGCGCAGCGAGCACCGCCAGATTGTGATCGGCCGTCTTTCCGAAGCCGATGCCGGGGTCGAGAATAACGGCCTCGGGCGGGACCCCGGCGCGCACGGCGCGCGCCGCGTGTGCGTCGAGATAGCGCAGCACTTCGTCGACGACGTCGCCGTCATAAACGGCAACGCGTTTGTTGTGCATCGCGACGACCGGCAGACGCCGCTCCGCCGCAAACGCCAGCAAGGCATCGTCCGATTCCCGCCGCTCCGCTGGCGAATCGTCCGATTCCCGCCGCTCCGCCGCGGAATCGCTCGGTCCAAAACCCCAGACCGAATTGAGCCAATCGCAGCCGGCCGCGTGCGCCGCGGCAAGCACGGTCGGCTTGTACGTGTCGACCGACAGAACCGCTTCCGGTAACGCCTCCCGAACCGCGCGCGCGACCGGTAGCAAACGCCGGCATTCCTCGTCGGCGTCGATTTCGCGCGCTCCCGGACGCGTCGATTCTGCGCCGAGATCCAGTATGTCGGCGCCCGCGGCATGTAAGGCTTGCGCGTGCGCCAGCGCTTGGGGCGTTTCAGGGCGGCCGTCACCCGAGAACGAGTCGGGCGTGACGTTGACGATGCCCATCAGGTACGTCCGCTCGCCCCAAGCGAAGCGCATCGCCCGCGTGCGTAGCGGCGTGCGCTTGCGTTTCGCGGCTGCGTTCACGTGCGCCGCGTTTCGGCGACGTGCGTAAGCCACCATTCGCGCAGCACTCCGACCAAAAACGTGGAACCCGTGACCACCACGATGGTCGCCGGCTCCGCTTGCCGACGCGCCAGCGCGAGCGCTTCGAGTGGATCGGCGATCACGCGGGCGGCGACGCCGGCGCGTTCGGCCACGTTGGCAAGGCGCTGCGGGCGTTCGGCCGTCCGTCCCGGCGTCTCGAACGACGTGAACGTGAAGGAAGCGGGCAGCGCGAGAAACGGCCGGAGGATGCCTTCGACATCCTTCGCTTCGACGATCGCGAGGACGAACGTCAGCCGCCGCTGCGGAAACGTCTCGGCCAATGCCGACCCGAGCGACGCTGCTTTATCGGGATTGTGCGCGATGTCGAATACGATGCTCGGAAAACTCGGAAAGAATTCCATACGCCCCGCAATGACCAGCCGCGCCATGCCACGTTCGATCGCAGCCTCCGTTGGCGCAAGCGCAGCGGGCAAATGTTCGAGTGCGGTGATTGCCGTAGCGGCGTTGCGCTGTTGGAAGCGGCCGAGCACGGGCAGCGCCAGCTCGTAGGCATGCCTGCTCGTCCGTACGATGCAGCGCTGCGCATAGGGCTCGCTCGCACATGCTTCGATCGTCGCGACGTCGTCCACGCTCACGAAAGGCGCGCCGGCCGCCGCGCACGCGTGCGCGATGACGGCGCGAGCGTTTCCGCTTGCCGCCGATACGAGCGTGACGCCCGGTTTTGCGATGCCGGCCTTATCGCGCGCGATCTCTTCGATCGTGTTGCCAAGGATATCGGTGTGGTCGAGACCGACGTTGGTGATGACCGAGACTTCGGGCGCGAGCAGATTGGTGCCGTCGAGCGTGCCGCCGATACCGACTTCAATGACGGCAACATCAACGGATCCATGTGCGAAATACATGAACGCGAGTGCCAGCAGCGTTTCATAGTACGACGGTCGGCCCTCTTCGCGCGCGGTCGCGTCGATGGCCGGCAGCATCGCCTCCAGCAACTCGGCAAAGCGCTCTTGCGAGATTGCAACGCCGTCGATGCGCGCACGCTCGGTCATCGAACTCAAATGCGGTTTGGTGTGCAAGCCCACTCGCTTGCCGTCGGCGGACAGGACGGTCGCGATCATGGTCGCCGTTGACCCCTTGCCGCTCGTGCCGCCGACATGGATCGTCGGATACGCGCGGTGCGGGTTGCCGAGCCGCCGCAAGAACGCCGCCATCCGCTCGAGCCGCTGCGGATGGCGGCGCGAAACCGTCTCGTTGATCGTGCCGAGCAAATACAGCTCGGCGTCGCGGTACGTCATCGACTGTCAGCTTCGGCGAATTTGCGGGGCGTTCAGCCTGCGCGGATCAGCCGTCCGCGACGGAGTCGGCCAGCAAGTCGAGAGCATGCGGGAGCGCGGGTACGATTGCCGCCAGCGTTTCGCGGACGGCTTTGGGACTGCCGGGCAGATTGACGATCAAGGTGCGGCCGCGCACGCCCGCTACGGCGCGCGACAGCATCGCGGTCTTTACGCTGCTCGCCGACGCCGCGCGCATCGCTTCGGCAATGCCGGGGACCTCATAGTCAAGCACGGCCGCGGTCGCTTGCGGCGTCCGGTCGCGCGGAGCGAGACCCGTTCCGCCGCTGGTGATAACGAGCGGCATGCGCCGGCGGTCGCACAGCTCGATCAGTTCGGCTTGGAGCGCGGCCGGATCGTCGGCAATGATGCGCTCGTACGCCAGCGCGAATGGTTCGCCCAAACTCTCGGCAACCGCCGGAATGCAGCCGTCGCGCCGCTCACCCGCCGCGACGCGATCGGAAAGGACGATAACGGCCACCTCGTAGGCCATCAGTCGGGAACGAAGCCGGCGGCACGCCACGTCCCACTTTTGCCGCCACGTTTTTCGAGCAGCCGCACGGCCTCGATCGTAATCTCCTTGCCGAGCGATTTCGTCATGTCGTAGATCGTCAGCGCCGCAACGCTCGCGGCCACCATCGCTTCCATCTCGACGCCGGTCTGCGCCACCGTGCGTGCGCGCGCATCGATCTGCAAGACGCTCTCGTCGCACCACGTGAAGCCGACGTCGACCGCAGCGAGCGGCAGCGGGTGCGCGAGTGGAATCAGCGCTGCCGTGTTTTTCGCGGCGAGGATGCCGGCGATTTGCGCGGCCGCCAAAGCGTCGCCTTTACGCAGCGTCGCCTCACGCAAAGCCTGCGCGGCCGCCGGCGGCAGGCGCACGAGCGCTCGCGCATGCGCGTACCGTTCGCTCGTCGCTTTCGCGCCGACGTCGACCATCGTCAGCGAGCCGTCGGGACCAACGTGCGTGAGCGCTCTGGCCACGCTTATCTTAAGCGCGCACTGGAGCGGCCACTTGTCTGGAAGCGCATCCATATAAGGCAGAGGACGCCGATCGCGGCAAAGAGCACCGCGTGCGTGATGTGGCGACCGCCGGGGTGCGAGACAAAAAATTGTATCGCGCCGGCCGCGTACAAGATCGCGACGATGAAAAAGAAAACAGCGAGCACGAGGGCCAGAGCCTTCACGTAATGACTTTCGTTAGAGCGAGAGTAAGACAGACCGTTCCGAAGATCAGGCAGTACCACCCGAACGGGCGCAAATCATGCGCGTGAAACCAGCGCGTCAAGAACGCGACCGACGCATACGCCGTCAACGCCGCGAGCAGACCGCCCGCGGCCGACTGTTCGAGAGCGACCCGCGAACCGGTCGCAAAGAGCTTCGGCACCTCGAGCGCGGACGCCGCGAAGATGACGGGCGTCGCCAGCAAAAAGGAATAACGCGCCGCATCTTCGTGCGTCAGCCGCAGCAGTAACGCCGCGACGATCGACGCGCCCGACCGTGAAATTCCCGGCAACAGCGCGGCCGCTTGCGCGAAGCCGACGCGCACGCCGCCCGACCACGGCAGGTCGGGCAGCGCCCGCACGGCAACATGCGGCGAGCCGGCGAACGAGCGGCGGCGCAGCGCTTCCCCGGCGAACATTACGAAGGCGTTGACGATCAGGAAGACGGCCACGAGCGCCGTGGAACCGAAAAACTGACGGACCGGCGCCTCCAAAAACACGCCGAGCAAAGCTACCGGCACGGTGCCGACGATCAACAACCAACCGAGCCGTTCGTCGGGATCGCGCGACAAGGTCCCACGAACGACGCTTGCGATCAGCGCCTTCACGATGCGCACCCAATCCTGTCGGTAAAACACAATCAGCGCCAGCGCCGTCCCCAAGTGCAAGGCGACGACGAACGACAGAAAGGTTGGATTGCTGCGATCGACCTTCCAGTGCAGCAATGCCGGAACGAGCACGGTGTGCCCGAGGCTCGAGACCGGAAATAACTCGCTCGTGCCCTGCAGCACGGCGAGCACGAGCGCTTGAATCCATGTCATTACGCGAAATCTCCGGAGCGTTTGACGCTCCGGAGATGCGTGGGCTGTTTCATCGCTCGACCGTGAGCGGCTTCACTGGCCGGTGAAGTCCGCCTCGAAGATGTAGGAGCCGGCCGTCTTCACGCAATTCACGACGTCGGGCGTGTACGCCGTTTGTTGCGCAGCCTTGAGGGCCGCTTGGTCGAGCGCCGCATTGCCGGCGCTTTTATAGATCGACGTGTTTTGCACGCCTCCCGTTGAGTCGAGCGTCACCTTGACGTTAGCCGTGCCGGTGGCACCCTGTTGACGAGCGATGTCCGGATAGTCAGGCTCTACGGCTTGGCCCCTAATGGCCGCTGGAGCGTTCGGCACGGCGCACTGCGGCTTCGGTGTGGGCGGCGTGGTGGGAACGGGCGTCGGCGCCACGGCTTTTGGAATGCCGGCCTTAACGGGCGCAGGGGCGCCCGTCGCCGCGTTGCCGTTGGGCACTCCGTTCTGGTTGCCGCGCAGCGGGGCGACGTACTTCGCTTCGCTCGGCCCCGTGTGGGAATTCGAATGCGTCTTGGGCGGATTGACTTTCAGCCTGGGCACCGGCGGCGGATTGGTTTGCTTGACCGGTGGCGGCGTCTGCTTTGGCTGCGGCGTCGGAGGCGGCGGCGTGGGGGTCGGCGGCGGCGGCGTCGGGACGACGACCTTGATCTTCTTGGTGACCGAGACTTTCTCGACGTCTTGCTGCTCGTTCTCGTTCTGGTGCAGGTGGAAGAACGGCAGCGCGATGCCGTGCAGGACGAGCGAGATCAGAAACGCCCAGCCCAAGAATGAACCGACCCGAGCACCCGTCGACGACAGGTGAGGTTTGGTGTCGCGCGCCGGCTGTTGATCAGACATCGCGTTAGCCCTTCGAGCCTTCGACCTTGTTGGCAAGGCCGAAATTCGTCAAATCTTCTTTTTTGGCGGCGTCCATCACTTGCAGGATCGTGCCGTAGCTGGCGTGCGGATCGGCTTTGATGATGACGCTCGTGTAGATGTGATTGGTTTGGTCCTGAAGTTGGCGGAAGACGTCGGGGGCGCCGGCGACATCGGTTTGCGTCGAACCAATGTTGATGTGGTCTTTGTCGTCGACGTAGACCAGAATCTGCGAGGGCTTGACCTTGTCTTTGTTGTGCGCCATCGGCAGCTTCGGCTCTTTGGTGACCGAGGCGAGGATGATGAAGATGATCAGGAGGACCAGCAGCACGTCCGTGAAGGGCGTGATGTTGATCGTCGACATGACGTCGTCATCGCCGGAATTCGCTGAGACGGCCATTTAGTACACCACTTACGAAGTCACGAAGCCGACGTCGTCGAGGTTCGATTCCTTGGCGGCGTCGAGAATGCGAATGATCGTGCCGTAGGGCGCTTTCGAGTCGGCGGTGATCGCGACGTGAAGGTGCCCGCGTTTGGAGGCCGTCTGCGACATCACGTAATAGATGTCTTGCACGTTGGTTCGATTGTTGTCGACGAAGATGACCCCACGATTGTTGACCTCGACGTCGATCTCACGCTTGTTGTTCTGATCCATACTGCTCGAACTATTGTTGTTCGGAAGCTCTTTTTGGAACCCGGGCGGCGTCACGAGGGCAGCCAAGATCATGAAGATGATCAGCAGGACCAACAGCACGTCCGTGAAGGGCGTGATGTTGATCTCCGCCATGACCGCGTCGTCTTGTTGCGCCGAGAGCATCGACATGGGGAAGCCTCGATCTCGTTATTTGGCGGTGGCCGCTGTCGTCGTGACGCGGCCGCCGACCGGCTGATAGAGTTCGGTCGGGATGGGTTCGCCGACGTTGTGGAAGTGGAGCATTTCGGCGAGCTGATTGGACGCCACGATCAAATCTTGATTGAACGCTTTGATGCGCGTCTTGAAGTAATTGAAGAAGATCACCGAAACGACGGCCACGAAAAGACCGGCAGCCGTCGTGACGAGGGCCTCACCGACGCCGGCGGCCACGACCGCGGGAGTCGAGTTGCCCTTGAGCGCGATGTCCTGGAAGGCCTTGATGATGCCGAGGACGGTGCCCAAGAGACCGACGAAGGGTGCGATGACGGCGATCGTTCCGATGATGCCCAAATTGCGCTCCAAGAGGTTCAGGTTCTCCATTAACGCTATGGAAAGCGCATCTGTGATGTCGGCGCGATTTTTTTCTCCGCGCTGCAGCCCGAACTCCAAGATCCGGGGCAACATTCCGGTGGTTTTGCGGCACTGCGCAACCGCCCCGGGAATGTCGTCGGCGGCGATACGCTGACCCAGCGCCCGCAACAGCGCTTTGGAATCGGCACGCTCCTTTGCGAAGAACCAGAGCCGTTCGATAACGATGGCAACGGCGACGATCGACATCACGATCAAGATGATCATGACCGCGCCACCCTGATGGATCAGTTGTGCAAATCCGTTAAACACGCTGTTACGCGCCTCCAAAAAAGTTCCAAGCGTTTGCGGGCTGGCTTCTTACTTGCCCTGAGGTAGTATTCCTCGGCGCCGGGAGCCCCGGAGCCTTCCTAGCTTATTTTGAGGGAAGCTGCTTGATCGCGTTTTCGATGGCGGTCGCCAGTTTCGTGTCGTTGTCCTTCTTTGCGGCCGCGTCGGCTTTGTTGAGATACGTCAGCGCGTCGGTGCTCTTACCCGAATTGGCAAACGCGATGCCCTCGGCGAAATTGGCCTGCGCGTCGTCGGGTGCTAATGCCAGCGCTTTATCGGCGTCGGCTTTGGCTTTGTCGTTCTCCGGCTTGGGCTGCGCCTGCAGATAGTTGAACGCGGCCTCCGCGTACAGTTGCACCGCGGCCTGCCTGGGTGCACTCGCCGCCGCTTGTTCGAGCATAGCGGCCGCGTCGCCGTTTTTGCCCGCCTTGGAGAGCGTTTGGGCGTGCTTGGAATAATAGTTGGCAAAGATGTTGCCCGCGCCGCCGCTTTGGGGCGGGTCGAGCTGGGTCGCTTCTGCTGCCACGGCTTTCGCTTTTTGCACGTCGTTTGTGGCAAGGTACGCGGCCACGAGATTAGCGTCGATTTGCGCGTGAGCTTTCGGCTTGATATCGGGCGTACTACCGGCCAGAGTTCGCGCCTTTTCCAGATCGGTTACGGCGGCAGTATTTTGACCAACTTGCAGTTCCGCGTTGCCCAAGTCGTTGTACGCAACGGCACTCGGCGCCAGTTCGGTCGCGCGCTTCCCTACGGCGATCGCTTTGTCTGCCTGGTTGTCCTTGAGGAGCGAGTTCGTTTCTTCAGAATAGGCCTTCACCGCAACCGACTTAAAGCTCGGCGCGATCGTGCCCGCCTTGTCGAACGCGTCGACGGCGCCGGCGTAATCGCCCAGGAACGTGTCGGCGACGCCGAGGTCGCTTTGCCCGCGTGCATCATTCGGATGCTGGGCCACATAGCTGCGCAGCCCCGCTTGGGCGGCGGAATAATTGCCGGCATGCAGCATCGCTTCGAACCGGCCGGCGCGTCCCGCGCTTGCGCTGCCTCCGCTCGCCGTACCGCCGCCAACCGCGCCTGCGCCGGAGCCTTCGTCGGCGCTGGCCGCGCCGGCTGCCGTGAAGCGCAAGGTGTAATCGTAATAGGCGGTCAGCTTCTGCGCACCGCGCGACGCGGGCCGGTAGGTCGACTTGCGCGCGATCTCGAGCGCCGCTGCGTTGTCGCCCTTATTGGTCGAATGCAGAATCTTGATGACCTTGAAGCTGCGGTTTTTATTGACGAGCACTTGGACGACGACGATGCCTTTGCCGGCGATGGCCGACGTGTTCGTGCCGTGCGTGGCAAGTTTGGGCGGGACGTAATATGTCGGCGTCGCCTGCGCGTGGGCGATCAGCGGCGTCACCAGCGCGAGGGCGCCGAACGCCGCGCCCGAGATTCGTCCGTTCATGAATTCCCTTTCGTAGATTTTGGTCGGAATGTCGAGCAACGCCCGAACGAGCACCAACGTTTCGCGAATCGGGACGGGTTACGCGGCTGCAGCAGCGCGTTCCGGCAGCGGCCGGCCGATGGCGGCGGCGACGAGTGCGAGGCCTTCCATCAACTCCGCGAAGTCGGCCGGCGTGAGCGACTGCGCTCCGTCGGAATAGGCGTTGGCCGGGTGCGGGTGTACTTCAACAATCACGCCATCGGCGCCCGCCGCCACCGCCGCGAGGGTCATCGGCGCAACCAACGCTCGCACGCCGGTCCCGTGCGACGGATCGACGATGACGGGCAGGTGCGTGAGGCTTTGCACGACCGGCACGGCGGCGAGGTCGAGCATGTTGCGCGTGTGCGGATCGAAGCCGCGGATGCCGCGCTCGCACAAGACGACCTGCGCGTTGCCGCCGGCGACGATGTGTTCGGCAGCCATCAGCCACTCGTCGATCGTCGCTGCGATGCCGCGCTTGAGCAGCACGGGTTTGGGAGCCGCCGCCACTTCACGCAAGAGCGGAAAGTTTTGCATGTTGCGGGTGCCGATCTGCAGCATGTCGGCATAGCGAACGACTAACTCGACATCGCGCGGATCGAGCACTTCGGTGACGACTGCCAAGCCGCAACGGTCGGCGGCTTCGCGCAGATAGCGTAAGCCTTCTTCACCCAGGCCCTGGAAAGCATAGGGTGACGTGCGCGGCTTGAACGCGCCGCCGCGCAGCACGTTGGCACCGGCCTTGGCGACGGCCGCCGCGGTCGTCTCCATCTGTTCGCGCGATTCGACGCTGCACGGGCCCGCACAGACGGCCAACGCCGCGCCTCCGAACGTCACCCGCTGACCGACTCGCACGACGCTGCGGACCGACCGCGCCGCGCGGCTGACGAGCCGGTACCGGTGCGCTTCGGGCGCAGCCGATTCCACGCCGTTCCTCATCGGATGTCGCCCGCTTCGTGCACGGTCGCACGCAATGCTGCCAACTCTCGGTCCGTGACCGAGCGCCAATGCCCCGGGGGCAGGTCGCCCAGCGCGATGGGTCCGAAGCGCAGACGCGCGAGCGAGACGACCGGATGGGCGGTGGCTTCGAACATAAGGCGAATCTGACGGTTGCGGCCTTCGTGGATCGTCACGTCCAGCTCTGAAAATTCTGCCCCGCTGCGGACGACGCGGAGCCTAGCCGGGGCAGCGCGGCCGCCGTCGAGCGGCATCCCGCCGAAAAACTTGGCAACGTCATCGCGGCTGACCCGCCCTCGAACGACGGCGCGGTACGTTTTGTCCACGCCGAAGCGCGGGTGCGTCAGCACATGAGCCAGTTCGCCGTCATTGGTCAGCAGCAGTACGCCGGAAGTGTCGTAATCAAGCCGGCCAACCGGCACGACGCGTCCCGGCTCGCTCGGAACAAGGCCGGCCACGGTGCGGCGACCTTCGGGGTCCCGCATCGTCGTCATGACCTTGCACGGTTTATGGAGCACGATATAGCGCTTCTCCGGCGTCACGCGCAGCGGTTTACCGGCGAACTCGACACGATCGCCTGCGGCGACGCTCGTACCCATTCGGCGCACAACCGCCCCATTGACCGCTACGTGCCCGGCAGCGATCAAGGCCTCCGCCTTGCGCCGCGACGCGATTCCGGCCTGGGCCAAAAATTTTTGCAGCCGCACCGTCGGTATGCTTCGACGTCCGTCAGGCGTTGTGCTCGTTGAGTTTCCGCGGGCCGCTCAACGCCGTACTCGCCGCGTCGAAGAACCGTAGCGGACGCGTGGCTTCTCGGGTGAGTCCGATTCGGACGCTCGTTCCCTGCGCTTCCGGTGGCCGTCCGGCTGCCAGCCACAACCGCCCCGGCTCGCACAGGTCGAGACCGTCGTGCAGCCGCGTCACGCCGAGCGCGCGCGCCAGCCTCCCGGGACCAGAACAGAGCAGCCGGCCGTTATGGCAGCCGCGGCGCGCTTCCATCAGTTCGATCCCGGCCAGTGGTTCGGCGGCTCGTATGAGGACGGCCGCACCCACGCCACGCGTCTCGCCCGAGACGTTGAGGCAATACGATGTCCCGTAGATCAAATAGACGTAGGCGTGGCCGCGGCGCAAGAACATGGAGCGATTGCGCGGCGTCTCGCCCCGAAACGCGTGAGAAGCGGCATCCCCGGGGACGTACGCTTCCGTTTCGACGATCCTGACGACGGCACGACCGTCGCTGCCGTCGGCGACGAGCAGTGCACCGAGCAAAAAGCGCGCAAGTGTGCCGGTTTCAGCGGGCAGCTCCGCCCTCCGTAGGCGCCGCAGCTTCGCGAGACGGCCCCTCGACGATGCCGGTTAGGCCGCGATGTCGAGGGAAACTTCGGCGCGCGCGCGCGCTTCGAGGTCGCGGCATCGTCGCTCGTCATCCGCGAGCATGACACGTGCCGCACCGAAACGATTGAGCAGGCAGCGCAACATGACGTACGGCACGGTCAACGGCGCAGGGACGTTGCGCCGCCCGTCTAGGTCGGCGACCAGTTCCTGATCCGTCGTCATCAACTGAACGCGTCTGAGACCGCGGTCCAGCAGCCGCACTGCAACGGCGTGCGTGGCCGCATAGGTCACGTCACGTCCGTGTAAGGCAGCGAGCGGCCGGCACCCAAACGGAACGCGCATCAACGTCTGGCGCTTACCGGTGCGAACCAGCGCATAGGCGACGCCCGTAGTCTGGGAGTCGGCCGCACACCCGATCGCGACATCCGCCGTAGCCTGCTGCATCTGCATCTCCTTCCTTATGCCCGATCATATACCGAACGTATGTTCGATGTCAAACGGGTTGGGGGCGGCCGGTGCGTGCCCGGCGTGCGTGCAGGCTTGGTCTTTCGATGAGCGTTGCGTACAGAGCCATGATGCCGCTCGCGCAATCGCGCGCATCGTAGTCCCAGGCGCGAGCGCGCGCGGCCTCATCGGCATTCGAGCCATTTGCGAGGCTTCGGTCGAGCGCAATCGCCAACGCCTCGGCATTGTCGGCGGCGACCGTCCCTGCGCCGGCCAGCACTTCGCGCGTTTGCGGCGTGTCCACGGCTACCACGCTGGCGCCTGCGGCGAGCGCTTCAATGAGGACCAAGCCTTGCGTCTCACTGCGGCTGGTAAACAGAAAAACATCGGCCGATGCGTACGCATCCGGCAGCGTCTCGCGTGCGAACTCGCGCGCGAACATCGTGCGCGCTGCAATTCCCAAACGCTGCGCCGTTCGTTCCAACGCTCTACGATGCGTTCCGTCGCCGACGACGACCAACCGAACGTCCGGAGCCGTAACGCGTGCGAACGCTTGCAGCGCCAGTTCGACATTCTTTTCGCGGCCGAGCCTGCCGACGGCAAGAATGATGCGTTCATGCGATTCGATGCCCAGGCGCGCTCGCAAGGCGTCGCTGCGGCGGCCGCGTGCGAAGGTTGCCACGTCGATGCCGCTCGGAACCACGGCGATCGGCCGCTCCACGCCGATCGCACGCAGTTGCTCCTCCATTGCACGCGTGGGAACCACGACGGCATCGGCAGCATTCGCATAGCTACGCGTAAGCAGCTTCGCTGCCGCGCGCGTCACGTTGCTCTCGAACGGAATGTAATGCGCGTACGCTTCGAGTTGCGTGTGATACGTGAACACGAGCGGAAGGTTGCAGCGACGCGCATACGCGACGGCGAGCGCCCCCGTGACGAATGGTGAATGCGCGTGCACGATCGAGAGCGGTCGTGGGATGCGCGGAAGGTATGGTACCGTAAGACGATACGCGGTACGCGTCGGAAGCGGCAACGACGGTATGCGAACGACGCCGGCCGCCGCGTCGTCGAAGCGCGGCATGCGCGGCGCGACGATCGTAACATCGTGACCGTGCGCACACAGCGTCTGCGCAAGCGCATCGACCGACGCAACGATTCCATTTTGAATCGGTCGGTAACATTCGGTGAACAAGCCGACGCTCCAAGCGCTCACCGCTCCATCGTACTCGACAACGCACACCAACGCCTACAAACGTCGTCCGAGATTCTGCCAACCGAGCGCGGTTCAGGTGGCTTTGATTTCCTCCGTGGCGAGGAGCCTAGAGCCGAAGTTGCCTTCTGGGCCATGAGGCTCGTAGCGACGACGTCCACGGCCGAAATCAAAGCCACCTAAACGATTTGACGGGGGCGGCAGGCTGTGCTATGGTGGCCCGGTTCCCGAGTCCGGCGTGCCGGATTCCTGTGGTAGTCCTTCTTCGGAAGCGTCAGCCGCTACTTTGCAAACTTGCGCCTCGTGGTGCAAAGTCCGCCGCTAAAGCGGTGGCCTTGCATCGCGGCGTGCCGCACGTCCAGAAAGGAGCCGTGTTGATCGTCAAGGATCAAACCGCCGCATTCGTTGCGGCCACCGCCCTGGCACTCGGTCTCGTCTTCGGCCCCTGCGCGGCCGGCGCAGCGACGGAGCATGCCCAAGCTCCCACGGCGGTCGAACCGGCCGAGCCTTCACTCGCCGGGACCTCCGCACACAATGCCGCGACGGAGCCGTCGACGCTCACCGTCGTATTCGTAGAGGCCGGTACCGAAACCGCGTATCCGACGTCCGCGCGCACGGTCGCACAGTTTCTAGCCGAACGCGGCGTCGTGGTGGGCGGCAATGATTTTGTTTCGGAGCGAACCGACGCGACGCTCGAAGACGGCATGCGACTGGAGTATCGCCGCGCCGTACCGGTCGAACTGTTCGTCGGCAAGCACAAAACTTCGCTGCATTCGTCCGCCGCAACCGTGGCCGATTTGCTCTCACAGCAACATGTGAAGCTCGCAGCGAATTCCGACGTACGTCCGGATATTCAATCGCCCCTTATAGCCGGTCAGATCGTGCAGATCGTACGCAGCAGAACGTGGACGTCGCACGTTAGCTCCCGCATTACGCCGCGCGTCACCCAGCGCTTCGACAAAAACTTACCGCGCGGCATGAGCCGCATTCTCGCCCAAGGTAGGCCCGGCTTTCGCGAAACGACGATTCGCTACTGGGCGTCCGACAACGGTGAAAAGATGCGGACCGTGCTCGCGTCGCGCATCATTCGCGGACCGCGCCCGCGCATCGTTATTCGCGGCATTGCCGACTACGCGTCGCTCGCGCGCGTCGCGGCCGCCGGATTCGCAGGCGTGCTGCACTTCGCGGGTACCGCGTTGCACGCCATCGCGACCGGCTATACGGCGGGCTGCGACGGTTGCAGTGGGGTGACGGCTAGCGGCTATCGCGCCGGTTTCGGCATCATCGCCGTCGACCCGACCATCATTCCGCTGGGAACGCACCTCTTCGTAACGGGTTACGGCCGCGCTATTGCGGGCGATACCGGCGGCGCGATCCATGGCAATCGCGTGGATCTGGGCTTCGACACGCTGGCCGACGCTATGCGTTTCGGTCGCCGCCCCGTCACCGTCTATCTCGTAAAATAAGCGACCAGCATCCGCGAGCCGTGCTCGCCGCGCGGGGGCTGCGACCCAAGAAGCGTTTCGGACAGCACTTCTTGATGGACGGCGGTGCGCTGCGGCGCATTGCGGATTTGTGCGTGCCCAAAGCGGGAGAACGCATCATCGAAGTGGGCGCCGGCACCGGTGCGCTCACGCGTGCGCTCTTCGAACGGGGCGCCCGTTTGACGGCGCTCGAGATCGATGCAGATCTCGTCGCGGCCCTACGCGAGCGCGATGATTTACGCGGCGTGGATGTCATCCAGACCGATGCGCTCGCGTTCGATTACGAAGCGGCGGTTAACGGTGAGCAGTGGTGCGCGGCGGGAAACCTGCCGTACAACATTGCGACGCCGCTGATTGCGCGCTGGCTGCAAGCTCGCGATCCGCCGCAGCGGATCGTCGCCATGCTGCAGCGTGACGTGGCCGACCGGCTGACCGCCCGTCCGGGCACGCCGCAATACGGCAGCCTGAGCCTCATCGTCGCGTATGCGATGATGGTACGGCGCGCGTTCGTACTTCCGTCGAGCGCTTTTTATCCGCGACCAAAGGTCGATAGCGCCGTCGTCGTCATGGAACGCCGAGCGGCTCCAGCCGTCGCGGTTCGCGACCCCGCCATGCTACTGCAGGTCGTGCGCGGCGCGTTCGCGTACCGCCGCAAGACGCTCGCAAACAGCCTAACGCTTGCGCTCGGCATCGAGCGTACGCGGACCCAGAACGCGCTCGCAGCACTCGACGTCGATACGGAGATTCGTGCGGAACAACTCGACTTGGGCGCCTTTGCCGCCCTCGCCGATATCCTGGGCGCGTGATGCCTGGAAACCCTCGAGCGTCGTGCTCGTCGTCATCGGCGTCGCACTCTGTTTCATCATCGTTCCGCTCGTCTATCTGATCGCAGGCGCCGGGGCGGGCCTCCTCGACATCAGGCACCTTTCGGTCGAGCAGACGTTGATCGCAGGCGCGATCGGTTATGTACCGCTGGCCGCGTTATTGCTTGCGGTCCTGCCGCGAGTCGCCAAAGCCTCGCTCCACGAACTCGGTTTTCATGCTCCGAGCCAGGGCGAGCTCGCCGTCGGGTTGGGAGGCATCATTGCAATGTGGCTGGTGGTCACGCTCGTCGGCACGTTGATCAGCACGCTTGCGCACAAACACGAGGCCGAAGCAGCCGTCGCGCTGATGCGTCAGCTGCGCTCACCCGGTGAGAAGGTATTTTTCGCGTTCATCGCCATCGCGCTTGCTCCGATGCTTGAGGAGTTGACCTTTCGCGTCTTTCTTTTCAACGCATTTTCGCGCTACATGCCGCTCGCCTGGGCGGCCCTGTGTTCGGGTGTCGTGTTCGGCATCGTGCACGCGCAAGGAACCAGCGGCGCAAACTACGCAACGCAGTTGCTGACGGTGTCCGTGTCGCTCGCGCTCGGGGGCATCATCCTGGCGTACGTGTACTCGCTCACGCGCTGTTATTGGTGCAGCGTCATCACCCACGCAGGGTTCAACGCGATCACGGTGTTCATCTTTCTCCACGCGCGATGAATCGCCACGGCGTCGAGCGCGCCGGCCTGCCGGCAGCGACGGCGTTTTCACTTGCAATCGACGCCGCCGCCCTTGCGCACGATCGGCGCGGCATGGGCCGCTTGGTGCGCGGGGCCGTGAGAGTCTTTGCCCGCGATCCCGGCCTCAGGCTGACGCTCCTGGCTGCGCGCCGCAGTGCGCGCACGCTCGCGGATGAATTTCCGGGCATCGTAGTCCAGCCGGCCGCGACCGCGCGGCGAGCGGGACGGTACGATGCCGTCTGGTTTCCCTTTAACGGCATGCGTTTCGTGCCGGCGGCTCCCGCCGTCGTGACGATGCACGACGCGTTTGCGTTCACGCAGCCGCATCCCGAACGCATCGCGCGGTTCCGCGAACAAGCGCCGATGCGCCGCGCCGCACGGCGTGCGGCGCGCATCGCGGTCGATTCGCAGTGGACCTATGCTGAGGTCGTACGCGAATTGCGGCCGGCGCGGTGCGAGCCGGTCGTCATCGCGCCCGTGCCCGACGCCTTTTTCTTTCCAGCGCCCGACGATTCGCCGCCGCCGCCGCTCGACGCGCTGCCCTTCGTGCTGCTCGTGGGCGTTCGCGAGCCGCGCAAGAACGCGAGTATGGCACTGGCGGCCTGCGCCCGCGCGCTGCGCGGCGCCGAAACGCTCGTCATCGTCGGCCAACTGTCCCCGCACGATCGCGAACTCGCGCAGCGCTCGGGCCTGCGCTGCGGCGAAATCGCCGCCAGCGACGGCGTGCTGCGCGCGCTGTACCGCAATGCTGCTCTCGTGCTCGTCCCGTCGCTGGCTGAGGGTTTCGGACTCATCGCCGTCGAGGCGCTGGCTTGCGGCGTGCCGGTACTCGCATCGTCGACAACGGCACTCCCGCAAGCCACCGGCGGCGCTGCGCTGTTGCTGGACCCGCACGACGCGGCACTGTGGGCGCGGAAAATTCGCATGTTGCTCGACGAACCTGAGCGTGCAGCGCAGCTGCGTGCCCGCGCCCGAGCCCAGTTCGCGCGCAGCGACCGCGAAGCGTTCGCCCGCGCGACCCTCGCGCTGTTACGCGAGAGCGCTTCGACTGCGCTCCGCAATCGCCGCCACCAGTGAGCCGAAGCGCACTTTGAAGCGCTCCGGCGAAAATTGCTCGGCATGCGCGCGCAGGGCGGCCGGATCGTAACGCTCGGGATCGAAGCGGGCAAGCACCGCTGCGAGCGACTCGGGCGTCGGTTCGTCGAAATGTTCGCCCGTAATACCCGCCCGGATCGTTTCCAGTGCACCACCCTTCCCATAGGCAATCGCAGGCCGGCCTGAGGCATTGGCCTCGAGCGGAACGAGCCCGTAATCTTCCTCACCCGGCAGGATCACGGCACGCGCACTTTGCATCAACGCGCGCAGTTGCGCGTCGTCGACCGCGCCGGCGAACTCGGTGCGCGTGCCGGCCGCGCCGGCTTCGAGCTGCCGCCGAGCTGGACCGTCGCCAACCACGATGAGGCGGACCTTCGCAAGCCGACATGCCTCGATGGCCAGCTCGATGCGTTTGTACGCGAGCAGGCGCGACACGACGAGGTAATGGTCGTCGCGCATCGACCCGACGGCGAAGCGTTCGAGATCGACCGGACAGTGTACGATCGATGCTTCACGACCGTAGTACCGGCGCACGCGCGCTGCGACGTTCTGCGAATTGGCGATGAAGGCGGTTGGCCGGGCGGCAGCGCGCCGGTCCCACGCGACGAGTCCATGCACGAGCGGGCGCGCCAGCATGCCGAGCCCGAACCCGCCGACATACCGCTGATAATCGAACAAAAAGCGGCTCACCGAGTGGATGTAGCACACGTGAACCGCATCGGCGCGAAAGCGAACGCCTTTCGCCCAGGCCGTCGTCGTACTGACGATCAGATCGTACGCGCGTAAGTCGAACGCTTCGAACGCGAGGGGATAGAGCGGCGCGAGATATCGGAAGTTCTTGGAAGCGCCCGGGATGCGCTGCAGCAGCGACGTATGGACGCGCGCGGGAGCGACCAGATCGCCGGTGGCTCGCGCATCGGTGATCGACGTATAGACGGGCGCTTGCGCATAGAGATCGGCCACATGACGAAACACGCGCTCGGCCCCGCCGCGCTGGTTTAAATAATCATGAACGAGCGCAACGCGCACGGAAGCCCCTTATTTACGCCGGCTCGTCGTTGCGCACAGGCTCTCCTATCGGAAACTTCGCCCGCGCGCGCCTCGATCCGGCGAAAATAGAGCCTTCCGTTATTTTACGAACGTGGCGAAGCGGCGCGTTCGCGCGGCAGCACGAGAGCGACGATGTAACGCTGCAAGTAGCGCTTCGCTACGCGCTGGAGGTCGGCGGGCGTCGTGCGGTCCAGGGCGGCGAGCACGGCATTGATCGGGTCATCGCCGAGGCCTTGCGCAGAAAAGGTTCCCAGCAGATAGGCACGATTCGCCAACGTGTCGGCATCGGCCAAAAACTGCCCGCGCGCCGACGCCTTCAGGCGTGACAGCGCGGTCGCCGTAACGGGCTTAGCGGCGAGGGACCGGGAGACGACCAGCACCTCACGCAGCGCGAGCGACGGGTCGGTGATCGTACCGTTGACGTAGATGACCATGCCGGCGGGCTTGGCATCGTAAAGGTAGACTGCCCCGACGGCCTTTTCGATGTCGCCCAGAGCCGTTGCGCTGTTGCGATTGAAGGCGTCGGCGACGAGCGATTCGAGCACCAACATCGGGCCGAAATCGGGGCTATCGGGGGAGGGAGCCGCGAAGCCGAGCACGACCCAAGGGGCGGAAATGTCGCGATGCGCAACGATGCGCGGGGCCTGCGCCGACAGCACGTTGGCGCGCTCGGTTCCCGGAGTGACCGCACCGTCGGGTAGCCCGGCAGCCAGTGTCCGCAGGACTCCTGCCAACTGCGGCGCGGTGCTGCCGACTGCGCTCGCCGTTACCGCGCGCCGTTCGTACGTCGCGGCATAAAAAGCGCGCAACTCGGGCGGACCAAGCTGCGCCAGGGCGGCGGCCGTTCCCAGCGCGGGCATGCCGACGCTGGGCGCATAGTACGCTTGGCGAAACATCTGGATGCCGACCGCCAGTGGGTCCGCGTCGGACTGGTCGATTCTGCCGGTCAGGCTGGCGCGCGCGGCAGCGACGTTCGACGGGGAGAAGTCGGGTGCGGCAAGCGCTTTGCCCAGCAGCGTGACGATGGCCGGCAGATCGGCGCTGCGTCCCTCAAGAAAGTACCGTACGGACCGGCCGTCGACGGTATACCCGACCGAGCCGCCACGTCCGGCAACCGCGTCCCGCAAGGGGACGCCGCTCACCGGCGTCCGGATGATGCACTCCGCGACGAGCGCAGCGACACCGCTCCGGCTGGCCGGCACGCGATCGAGGCCGGCGGCAACGAAGATCGCGACCCCGCTCAAGAGCGCACCGGGATCGGCTTCTCCGATCAAACGCGTCGGGCCCAGCTCGACGGCGCTCGGCGTCGGAAAGCGCAAGGTTTGGTCCGGCGCCGGCGCCGCAGCGGCCGCAGAAGCGACCCCAAGGAGCACCGCCGCCAGCCCAAGTGCCCGTGCGCGCAGCACGTAAGCCCTCACGGCGCGGCAGTCTTGGCGTCGGGCGCCAAGGTGACGTTGGCGGGCCTCCGGCCCAGATATTTGCGGGCAACCGCGGCCACGAAATCCGGCGTCAGCGCATCGGCGGTTGCGAAGTACCGCCCGCGGTCGCCGTCGGCCCCCGGCGCGTAGCGGGGATTCCCCTCGACCGTGTACCAGCCGAAGCTGTCAGCCAGCTGCAGCGGAGTCTGAAGGTCGTCGAGCAGGTGGAATTCGAACGCCGCCCGCGCTGCCGCAAAGGTCGCCGCCGGCAGCGGCTGCTGGACGCCGCTGATCGCGTCGGCAATCAGCTGGCGCACGCCGGTGCCGTCGTTGCCGCCGTAGGCGACGAACATCACGCCCGGGTCGTGCAAGGTAATGAATCCACCGAGCAGGAGCGTGTTCGGATAGCGCCGCGCCACCTGCGCGACCACGGTGCCGCTGTCGGCGCGGAAGAGGTAATCCGAGATGAAGTCCATCGCCGTGGCCTCGCGTTCGTCGGCGATCGGTGGACCGATCCAGCCCAAGCCGCCCGAGCGTTGCACCGAGGCTTGCGTGGCCGGGCTTGTCGCTGCGTTGACGCGTCCCACCAGCGGCGCTTCTGCGACCGCGTCGAGTTCGCGCCGCCCGGTGGCAACTGCTTGGGTGATGGTCGGCTCGACCGCGCCGCTGACGACGAGGATTGCGTTCGGCGACCGGAAGGCCCGGGACGCGAAGGTTTGCACGTCGGCAAAGGGCAGGGCCGCCAGTGCTCGCGGGGCCGCCAACGTCGGAAAGTGCTGGGGTCCGTCGCTGAAGAGCTGCGCAAAGAGGGCATCCCGCACGACAGTCTCCACGTCCACGCTCGCGAACAGGGCTTCGGCTCCCACGTCGCGTTGCCCGGACGTGAACCCGGCTTGGGTCAGCACCGGAGCGAAATAGGCCGTCGTTATCGCCTTAACGACGTCGCTTGCGCTGGTGGCCGGAACCAGCGCCGAAACCTCGAGCGAATCGCTGTACACGGTGATGAAGAGACGGCCGCCTGCATCCGCAACGGTCTGGGCAAGCGACTTCCCGACGATCGGCTTGGAGGCCGCGACCGCTTGTGCGGCTAGCCGCGCGAGACCGGTCTGGGCCTTGGCTCCGAAGCCGGTGGACGGTGCGCGATACCACAACTCGACGGCCGCGAGCGGCGCGCCCTCGGTCGGACGAACGATCGCCGTTCCGCCGGCCGGCAGCCGCGACACCGTTACCGCCCTGCCGAGATCGGGCAGTGCGGCCACCGTGGTGCTCGGCGGACCCGCAGCCGACGCGCTTGCCGCTGCGGCCATGCTGAACCCCGCGAGCAGCGCGCTCGCGCGGAGCAGCGGCCCCGCGGCGATCACGCCGGTTCCGGCGAAATGTTGGGCGGTAAGCGTTTCGGTTTTTCGGCGCGCTGCGGCTCGGGCAGCTCGTACGGTGCGGCGGCGGCCTTGGGGGGCGCCTTGTTCTCGTCGTCGGACTTGTACGGCAAGTCGTTGAGGATCGCGACGACTTCGTCGGTATCGACGGTCTCGTGTTCCATCAAGGACGCGACCATGCGCTCGACTTTTTTCCAGTTGTCCTTGAGCAGCTGCGTCGCGTTTCCGTAGCAGTTTTCGATGATCTTGCGGACTTCCGCGTCGATCTTGCCCGCGATCTCTTCGGAATAGTTTCGTTCTTCACCGAAGTCGCGGCCGAGAAAGACTTGATGGTTGCCGCGGCCGTATTGAATCGGTCCCAGCGTATCGGACATGCCGTATTGCGTCACCATCCGGCGCGCGAGTTCCGTCGCCTTTTCGAAATCGTTGGACGCGCCGGTCGTCACGTCGCCGAACTTGATTTCCTCGGAGATACGCCCGGAGAGGGCCATCGTGATCTGAGCGAGCAGCTCGTTCTTCGTGCGCGAATGCCGGTCTTCGTCGGGCAGCGACCACGTAATCCCGAGCGCCATGCCGCGCGGAATGATCGTCACCTTGTGCACCGGATCGGCATTGGGCAGCAGCCCACCCACGATCGCGTGCCCCGATTCGTGATACGCCGTATTCTCTTTTTCTTTCTGGCTCATCACGAGCGACTTGCGCTCGGGGCCGGCCACGACACGGTCGATTGCTTCCTCGCAATCGTTCATCTCGATGATCGACTTATTCTTACGAGCCGCCAACAGCGCCGCTTCATTGAGCAGATTCTCGAGGTCGGCGCCGGAGAAACCCGGTGTGCGCCGGGCTAAGGTTTCCAGGGAAATCTCCTTGGAAAGCGGCTTGTTCTTAGCGTGCACGCCCAGGATCGCCTGACGGCCTCTGACGTCGGCGCGGTCGACGACGATCTGGCGGTCGAAGCGTCCGGGTCGCAACAGCGCGGGATCCAGCACGTCGGGCCGATTGGTCGCCGCGATCAAAATGACGCCCGTGTTCTGATCGAAGCCGTCCATTTCAACGAGCAATTGATTGAGGGTCTGTTCGCGCTCGTCGTGGCCGCCGCCGAGTCCGGCACCGCGTTGGCGGCCGACGGCGTCGATCTCGTCGATGAAGACGATGCACGGCGCGCTCTTCTTGGCCTGCTCGAAGAGATCGCGCACGCGGCTCGCGCCGACGCCGACGAACATCTCGACGAAATCGGAACCCGAGATCGAGAAGAACGGAACGCCGGCCTCGCCGGCGATGGCGCGTGCGAGTAGCGTTTTACCGGAGCCCGGCGGACCGAGCAGCAGAACGCCCTTGGGAATCCGCGCGCCCAGCGCCTGAAACTTCTTGGGGAACTTCAAGAACTCGACGACCTCGCCCAGCTCTTCCTTTGCCTCCTCGATGCCGGCGACGTCGTTGAACGTGACCTTGGGCCGGTTCTCCGAGAGCAGCTTCGCGCGCGAGCGTCCGAACGACAGTGCCTGACTGCCGCCGCTTTGGGCTTGGCGCAGAATGAACAACAGCAGCAACGCCATCAGCGCGATCGGCACGAACTGGATCAGCATGCTGACGAACGGCGTGCTTTGCGGATTCTCGTACGTTACGTTGGCGCCGTGCTTCTGTAACGCAGAGCCGATGTCGTCCGAGTTGCCGACGGTCGTGGTGAACTTGGTGTCGCCGCTCGGTATGGCCGCGATCGGACGCTTGAGTTCGCCCGCGATGTCGTGGCCCGTGATGGTGGCCTGGCCGACGTTGTTGCTGTTCAGCGCGCCGATGAATTGGGAGTACGTCAGCTTGGTCGGGGGAGTCTGGTTGAGCACCAGCCGATCGACGATGAAGATGACGATGATAAAGATGAAGAGGACGACGACGATCGATCTGACGTGTTTGCCCAACGTGTTGTTTTCCTTACTCCCTGCGGTCGCCGCTTGAGCCGCGTCCGAAGATACGTGTCCCTTTTTCCCCTATTTGAACGACAGGCGACGGCCAACCGGCGTCAGCCCCGTGGGCCGACATGGGGAAAGCGCGCTTTTTCTGGGTGCTCGCGGAGGGAACCTATGCTGCACCACCAGGGCAGCGGCTCGGTCCCCTTACTCCATCGGCACGCCGGCACGTTCCCCAAAGTGGGATCGCATCGTCGTAGCGAGGACTTGCGGCTCTCACAACACGCTGCAGGGCGTACGCGGATTCAGCCGCGCAATGCGTCCTCGAGGGCCTTGGCCGCGGCGTCAAGCCGTTCGAAGGTCAGTTCCGCGGCGCTCCCATTCGCGCTCAACTCCTGACGCAACCGCTCGCGCATGAGCGCCCGTGGTACGGCTTCGCGCTCTTGGCGGACGATTGTCGCGCAGCGCGCCACGGCGGCGTCGAGATGCGGAAAGGCCGTCCGCAACTCCCCGAGCGCGGCGCGCACGGCGTTGCGGCGGTACGCCAGATCGGCGTTTTGAGGATCGAGCGCGAAGGGCAATTGGCGGCGCACCAGATACGCGCGCAATTCGGCTGGCTCGATGGCCAGCAGCGGGCGAACGAGCGTCATTCCCGGAGCGACGTCGCGCTTGCCTTGCATGCCGCCGAGACCTCTTGGACCGGCCCCCCGAAACAGGGCGAGCAGCACGCTCTCCGTTTGATCCCGCGCGTGATGCGCCGTGAAGATGCGCGTCGCGTCAACACGTCGCGCAATTGCCACGAGTGCCGCGTAGCGCTCGTCGCGCAAACGCGCCTCGGCATGCGAGCCGGCGGGCAGTGAGACGCTGATCGTGCGCGCTCTTAAGGCGGTTCCCAGGGCCAGCGCGACGGCTTCGTCTTGCCACGCACTTGCGCGTAGCGCGTGGTTGACGTGCGCCAGCACGACGCGGGCCCCGATGTCGTCTGCGACCCGCGTCAGCAACGCTGCCAGCGCGCCGCTATCGCTGCCGCCCGACGTCGCGGCGACGACGACTTCGCCCGCTTGGAGTGCCGCCTCGTCGGCGACGCGTTTCTCGAGCGACCGTTCGGGTTTGGCGCCCCTCACCGTTCGGCCAGCGCCCGGGCGATGTCGCGCCGGACGTCGCGTTCGCGCTCCTCGCGGCGTTTGTCCCATAGCTTTTTCCCGCGCGCCAGGGCGATTTCGACCTTGGCGCGGCCGCGTTTGAAGTATAAACGGGTCGGGACCAGCGTGAGCCCCTTCTCGGAGATGCGTCCGGCAAGCCGGTCGATGTCCTTGCGGTGCAGCAGCAACTTGCGGGGCCGGTTCGGTTCGACGTTCGAGAAGCTGCCTTCTTTATAGGGAGGGACGTGCATCGACAGCAGCCACAGTTCGCCGTCACGAATGCGCGCGTACGCTTCGGCTATGCTGATTTTGCCGGTGCGGATGCTTTTGATCTCCGTGCCCGTCAGCACGATGCCCGCTTCCATCCGCTCCATAAACTCGTACTCGAAGCGGGCGCGCCGGTTGTCGATCGCCGGCGTGGGTGCCGGTGCTTTGGCGGCGGCCGGTGCTTTGCCGCGTGACTTAGGCACCTAAACGTTCTCCCGGTGCAAGCGTGCCGCGCGCGACGAAGCGGCCTTCCCCCGACGCGAGGATCGTTCCGTCGCCGGCGGCGACGCTCGCTGCGACGCCCAGGACGTTACGGCGCTGCCAGAGCACGCATCCGCGCACGAGCAGCGGCGCGCCGATCGGAACCGCTTGGCGGAAGCGCATCTTCAAGTCGGCCGTGACGCCGCGAATGCCGCGCGCTCCGGCCGCATACGCCATCGCTTCGTCGAGCAGCAGCGCGACGACGCCGCCGTGCACGACCCCG
>JAABUQ010002531.1_pt1 | contig 35898 bp, 34 predicted proteins | sample 5560001 | NCBI WGS metagenome assembly JAABUQ01 (sample SAMN10711888, study PRJNA513371) | rock metagenome | isolation source: Antarctica rocks | place: Antarctica: Victoria Land, Finger Mt nord | collected 2015-12-18
CGAGGGGGCGGGGGGAGCGCCTACTGGGGTGACTAGTTCGGCTGGGTTTTAGGGGGGGTTTTGAAAAGATTCTGATTCGCTCTTTTGATGGCTTTGGGCTGGATACGTTCGTTGCGCGGGTGGGGGACCTGCGGTGCGCTCTCTTGATGAGGTGCTCTTGCTTTTGTTGGTGGTGGTGGTGGAAGAGGAGGCGGGAGAGGGTGAGGGGGGTTTGGGGGGGCCGCGGGATATGGACGCTTGAGACAGGTCTCGATCAGTCTGATTGAAGGAATGAGTTTTGTACATACCAATGTTCATTTCAACACACCCCTATTTTTCGACCTCGGACCCCTTTCTCGATGAAAGAACAGTGCTGCGAAGGATGGATAGTGCAAGCCCCTGTTCCCCCTTTCTGACCATTCCTTACCAGAAGAGATTCCGCACGTTCCCGTTTCACGCTGTGCAAGCTTTTTGACGCCGCCTCCAGAGCTGGGTCCCGTCGACCCTTGATCCATGCCGTAGGTCCATCGATCTTTTGTAGGCGAGGGGTATGTGTGCAAGCGCCCGCCGAGGTCCTGATGATGGTTCCAGGGTGCTTCGGTCGAGGTTTCGATAGGCGTTGAGCTATGAGCGGCGTGTGATGCGGTTTTAGAGATCGGGCCCGGCATTCACAGTTTGGAGTCGTTGGCTTAGATTTAGGGGTAAGATGAGGTAGTATGTTTTAATGAGGTTGGCCATTGGAGTTGATGTTGAGATTCTGGGGGCTCAAGTGGAGGGCGAATGCCGTTGAGGTTTTCAGGATTGGAGAAGGGAATGATAAGGCGGGAAGACGGGCAAGGGGGAATGTGGGTTGGGGTGCGGAGAGGATGAGTGTAGTCTCTATTGTTGGGGAGCTGATGTGAGAAAGTAAGACATCTCATGGGACTCAATGGAATCGACCCTGCTCTTTGTGATACCGAGAACGCGGACCTCGTCACATTTGTCTGTTATGGATGGACGGTCACCAGGTGTCCAAACAGCTTCCTTGAAACACAGAAGCCTGCATGCTCCCACTCGGGAATGGTGATAATGCTGAGCGTGCCCGGATCAACAAAGAATTCGCCTTCGCTCAAGATTGCTATGTCAAAAGGCGAATGCTCCAGTCCCTGTGTCCTTCATAGCCATGGGCCACTTTTCGGAGAGCTCGCCAAATTGGAGTCGGAATGGAATACCACATGTCCACTTGATCCTCCCAGGCGCTTGGATAGGAGAGTCCTCATGGTAGATCGGCGTCTGCCAAGTTCTTTCATCGCCATAGCTGATCGCTCCTCCATGAGGTCGAGCTCGGTCATCTTGGTTCCTGGAACTGCTTCCGTCATCAGGTGGTGAACGCTTTCATCATCCCACTCTGCACCGACTCTTGCTGCAGGCAGGTCGGTGCGCTCACGGATGAAGCCGATGCAAGCTCCTGCATGCGTAAGGGTTTTTGTGAGGAGAGGCCAGACGAGGATACCCCCGTCCGAATCCTTCATGATGTTGGATCGTCAACGACATTGCTTCATGAACACGCCGCCGAGCTTGTAATGCATTCAGTGGACACTGATAATGGTGCGCGCTCCTTCCGCGTTCAAGCACTCAGGAGTGGCTCTGTAGCTTTCTGGGGCCATCCCACCAGGGGGCCGAGAGACATCAACCATGAATTTTGATTGCTTTATTTCTGTTGGAGGGAGGGAGAGCGAATGAGTGAAACGATATGATAGAATTTGCGGGGAGGTATGAACGGTCTGAAAGGTGTGAAGGCGAGAAGATATATCTCGATGTGACTCGTCCTCCATCAACTCCATCATACTGTCCTTGTTAGCGTTAAGAAACTATGGTGATGCTGGATTTTGGGGTCGGGAGACCTGAAAGCAATCATTCTCAAAATGACTTCTTCACCTCACTTTCTATCAAAACCGTTCTTATATAGAAGCCGCACAGTCTGATGAGAAGAAAAGGGTGTATACCAACCACTTTGTGATGGCGTCTTTTGGGGTTGAGACAAGCCGCCCAGACCTGACTGAAGATTTTCAACTTCCGAAATTAGAGGCTGGCCTGGGCCACAGCAATGAAATCTTCTTCGAAATTAGCGCTTAGAAACCCCAGATTTAGAAACTCCTCCAGGAAGAGGAAACCAATAGGTAGGGCCGCAATCCACCAAGGTGGGATTTGGCACAAGCACCCTCAAGATCGTTGTGGGGCTCCCAGCGGACTATGGTCACTCACGAGACAGATGCCACAGCATAAAACGAAATTGAGAGTGTTAAGACGCGCGCGGCAGCCTACAATAAAGATGTCTTGATCATATCTACGCGCTGCTTCCTGCCGTCCCGCCAATGCCATCATCATTCAGAATACACATCCATACTCTTCCCTTTTCCCAACCATGTCTTTCGCAGTCCCCAACCCCAAGCCCGTCCCAGATCGAAGCCTCTGTTTGCGCCGCGGTGAAAGGTACCAAACACACTGGTATCAGCAAAGAGCGCTCAAGCAACGTTATGTTATAGCAAGTCGGACAGAGCTAGCGAGGGTCACCGGATAAAGATCGAATCGCCTTTACCGCCCGCTGCTTTGTTTCTATTTACATGATCGATGCCGAGGAGGTCCTCGGCTGTGTTGGCTAAGGAGGAGAGGACGTCGTCTGTAGAATGGATCAGTATGGAGTATCACTGTGGGAAATATGAGTGATGGGAGCGCTACCATCATTGAGGTATGTAGTTTTTGCGTAGATGGATCTTTGTATAATGGCGAACTTCATCTTCTCAAACTGCTTGCCTTTGAGCCCTATGCGCTTGGACAGTCGCTCTTTGGTATCTTTGAAGACCTCGCCCTGCATCATAATTAGTCTGCCCAGATTCCCAGGCTATATCGGCCAAGACTCACAGGTTTGACGACAAATTTGAAGGGAATACCATGATGCTTGTTTGGCTCCTTGTCGAAATGGTAACAGAAAATCGCGGCATCGCCGTCTTGCGTGTTGCGCTCCTCCTCCGGTATGATCTCTGCGTACAGATTACTGAAGTCAGTGATATGCGAGACAGGAGAGTCGTCATGAAATTCGCGATTCACTTTGCCATTGTGTACGTCGTACACCCGGACGTTCTGAGTAGTCTCGTCGTCGAGGTTTGCTTTCTTCTGTAAGCCCAGGATAAGGTCACGGATATGGCCCGTTTTAGGCACTAAAATGTCAAGTAATTCCTCCTTCGAGATTCCTTCCGTGACCCAAACCAATTTCAGGCTTTTCTTTGTGTCCAGCTCGCTCAAGCTCATGTCGAGGATCTCGTAGTAAAGAGCGTCGTCTCTCTGATTGTTGTTTCCATACTGACCAAACTGAGGGCTCAATATTTGGAATAGATTCTGGTTTGGGTTGCGCTTGATGGGCTGTTTGGATTTGTTTGTCGTTGAACTGACTGTCGAGAATCTAAGATGAGTCGGGTCAACCTTCAAATACTCTCCCACTTTTGCTGAGAATTGTTCGTAAACCATCTTCCTGCTCAGATCAAGCTTGAAACTCTCCTCGTCATTCTCCGTTACAGATTTTGGAAGAAAGGTAACGGTCTTCTTATTGAGGAGGTAGTCGTAGAATTCTCTTGCATCAGTGTAACCGCCCGACTGTGAGACTGCAGCGGCTTGCTTCTCTGACAGTGATTTCTGGAAGCACACAATGTCACCATCCTGAATCTCCGCTTGTAGCAACGTCGATTTTGGCTTCATTGGTTCGATCATTGAGCTCTTGATTTCCTCGTAAAGCGCGAGCACCGGTGGCGATGAGGCACCGTTCGTGAGACCATTGGCAAGTCCCGGTGATCCGTGTGACCAGCCCATAACTTGGGTAATCATGGGGACCATATCCGAAACTTTGGAGTGTTTCTTGATGTAGATGTGGCCAACGCCAGTCAGCTTCTGAGCATCACTATCAAAGTACTTCAAGAAAACCAGTATGGGTGGATCCGTTTTGTTGTGTGGCAGTAGATCTGGCCAGACTGGCTTGCCATCTTCGAATGCAGAGGCCGTCTCGACCCACAAGCGAAAATGCTTGTCCCGACTCCCGTGTTTGGTGTATGCTGCGTCTACAGTCATCTCCGGATCCAGAAGAGGTTGATCCGGTCGTATCGTTTTATTCTGGCGATTAACCATGACCCACAAGCGCAACTGCTCCGGAGGGAGTCGTTGACTCTCGGCTAAGATCTTGGAGAAGTCCGCAAGAGTTGAAGTCCTTAGCACGCGGTGCATCCTTGGTGTCGCTTCTGAGTCGCTGTCGGTATCCCAGCTGGTAAGATCGAAACCTTGATAGGCCTTGAAGTTGTCTTCTGTGATCACGCCCACATGCAGGTAGAGATGCTGCTCTTCCCGTTCTTTCCTCCTAAGATCAAAAACTGCGCGTTCCTCATTAAGTTGCTTCGCTATTTCTTTATTAGGCACGATATCGTTCGAACGCGGGTATCAACTTACCAAGATGCGAAGGAGAATCTGCTTCTGTCACTTCTTGCAGTATGCTTTCCGAACGGCTTTTTCGAATGTAGACCAGCATGTACGCGCTCATAGATCGCTTCGTTGACAGCGTCCGAGTATACGGATTCCGGACTGGAGTACCATTCGCTTTATTCCCATAGTCCCCACCAAAGTTCTCCTCCAGAGCTTCCTTCAAGGTTGCGCGTGTCACTCTGTCATCATCGAATTTGTAGAAATGGCCCCCTGCAGTGGGCTTTAAGAAGGCGTAATAGTGGCCAGCGTTGAAGTCCCCGCTATGCACCAGCACTCCATGGAGCTCGTAGACATATGGCTCTGACTTGTCAGCGCTTTCTGAAAGGTACTGTGAGGCGTCGAATGTTTCTGGAAACTCATAGCGGTCATTGACCTTCATCATGGCGTCTCGATTTATGTCGTACTCGAAGCGTTTGAGCTGCAAATGGAGCACCTGCGGGAAGCTCTCAAATATGACTCCCTTTTTCGCATCCTGCAAACCATACCCCTCTGCGAAGTACTTGTTTTCACCATCCATGGTCTCGACTTGGATGTAGTCCTTAAAACTGTCATCCAAATTTTTGTTGCCGCTGACATTGAGTTGGATGTCCCAAAAGTCCTCGATCCTTGATGACTCGTACTCGACGTTGATGCAGGAGATGTAGGTCTTCATCTTCCCCACGAACATCTTAGCCAAGGCATTCTCAGCATTAGTGCCCTTCATCCTTTCTTCCATCCGTTCCATCAAGATACGAGACAGTTCCTGCACATCCTGCTGCTCAAATATGTGCTTCGTCTCCCAACCGAATGAATGTGTTAATTCCTGCGTCGAGACCGCATCTTCATTTGTTTGTAGCTGATAGAAAAGCCTTTGCAGTGCCCACGCACTTTTAGCTCTGTCCGCCTCTTGCTCTGTTGGGATTTGATAGACGGCCTAGTGCTGCTCAATTGATGCTTGCCATGTTATAGAAGTTGACATACCTTTCGGAACGCATTGGTGAAATACAACGACTGGAGTAGGGAGTTGAGATAGCATGTTGCCCCTTGATTCTTCAAACCCACCATTCCCGTCTCCTTCTTCGAATTGTAACTGCCCTGGAGTCAGCAAACCGCATGCTATCATCGTAGGAATACTGACTTGATGAAGTTGTGCCATAATACTCCAGTAGCGTCCTTGTATATTCGAACATATGCGGTAACATTCACGGCTTCACTCTCGATCATCGGACGACTTTTATCTTCCCATTGCGGAGCAAAGAGCTTTCTAATCTCGGCAAACCTCGTGAAGCCCCAATCACTTTCTTCAGTATTGAACCTGTGATTCGCGGCTAGGATCCATCAGCCAGAAAGCCGCCCAACCGTGATTGCCAAGATTCTTACTGTGGACGACATGTACTGAAGGGTCTTGTGGATTCCAAAGCACCAGCGTGAATTGGACGCAGGCGTACCAGCCTTCGGGAGGCTTGTCCTCTGCATCCTCTTCATCTCGGCCCTGCTCAAGATAGAAAGATGCAAAATCCACGTTGTTGCCGTACGGGAATAATAGTACTCTCCTGTTCGAGCGTCAACATTGTGTCCGTAGTGTCGTCTCCACCGTCCAGCCGACATACCAAGGATGGCCACCGCACTCAAACTTTGGCCCTCGCTCTTTTTGTTTCAGACTCCTCCAATTCTCTATATGCCACGTCGAGACGGCTTCGCTGTCTGTCTCTAAATCTTGGATCTCTGGCAGGACTCGTAATTTCATAGCATCATCTAGCAATGAATTAGCCACAGTTCACGTCGCTGATTATATACTAACAGTCATCAGCCATTGGCACAGGATGAGGTTCCTCAGGATTGTCGTCTGGATTGATGATGGCCACCTCAGGCTTCTCGTCCACAGGATCATATTCGTCTATGAGCATGTCCGCACCGCCTCCCATCTACAAGCCGCCCATTCAGGTCAGCCACTTTTCCATGTCCAGGGGTGTATGTTCTGCATTCCCAGAGTTGAGAGTGCGGCTTACAGGATCCATGATCAGGGTTGAGCGAAAGAAAGCAAACGGGGCTTGGAAGGAAGCGGCGACGAATCACATGAAGTGAAGCGTCCTTCCGCGGGCGGAAAGTTGTTGGGGTTGAGATGCTACGTGAGAAGCAAGAAGCTCAATGTCAGGAGAAACATTGTATATCTTTTCTGAGCAGGTTTCGAATTAATGTCAAGGCGATGACGAAGGATATGCCTAAATAGCTGGAGAGACGGCGGCATGAGCATTGTTCGCTACCTCTGACAATCACTCCGACTTTTCTATGATATGCCATACATCTTGATATCTAGATCCATTTCTCTGCCCAGGACCAAAGCGCAGTATGTCTGTGCTTGCATGGTCCTGCTACTGCATCTCGCATGGTGGGACCAAACGGCGCTACTGATGCCTGCCAAATCTTCACTCTGCACGTCGACATATGCTGGCTCGGGTCTCGCACACCTATACTATTATGATCAAGCCGCTTTCTAATTCAGCATGAGACCATCATAAGTCAAGCTCCCGCTGCTAAGTCTCTCTTATGGCAGCCCTGCAATGCCACGAGCCAGTGCCGAGGTCCTGAGAACGAGGCCATGGGTGACAAAGACCATTCCCCCAGAAAGATGCTTTGCTTCAGCAACTCCTCCCTGGCGACCAGCTGCAGTCTTAGATGAGTGAGTGGCGTGGAAGACTAAGGGCGTGCCACGACTATCACGCTGACTCGATGTTGGCAGATGGGTGCAGAAGGAAGCAAGACCAATCAGTCTCCGTCAGTTGACCTTCTTCGGTCGTACTCTGACCGAGAGTCGTCTTCTGAGCTCGGCCAACTATGTTCGGACAGAGCTTCCCACAAGGTCAACATCCTGCTGACCAGCCTTGAAACGTTCTTTCTGACTGCAGTAGGCTGGCTCACCGCCTGCGTGACATGCAAACTCTACCCTTCGTCGTTGTTACCAACCCCCACATGTCACACGTCTACGAATTGTACTACAAAGCCTTTGAGACATTGCGCAGATTTCGAGAGATCAAATCAGTCGAGGACAATGAAAGCTATTGCAAGGTTGTAAGCGCCACTCTTCAGGAACACTTGACTGTGATTCCAAGGCTTGCGATGGGCGTACTCGAAAGCCGTGACTTGATGCGACCCGAAGAGATGGACAAGTTCATGAACACGCTCTTACGATCTGTATGGCAGGCCTAGCATGTAGTCAGAGCTAGAGCTGACGCACATGCAGCGTATATCGCGTCGTGTGATTGCCGAGCAACACCTTGCATTGACCGAAACATTCAATTCCCCATGGCATTTTCCTGACGCCAAGTATCAAGAGGACGCCAACGCCGATTTCATAGGGGAGGTCTTCCTTCGTTGCAATGCCCGGGAAGTCATAGACTCTTGCTGGAACAGAGCGATAGCTTTAGCTAAAGAGGCATATGGCCCAAGTTGCGCCCTCCCCAACATCAAGCTTGAAGGCCACCTTGATGCAACGTTTCCTTACATACTCAGCCATTTGCAGTATGTTATAGGCGAGCTGCTACGCAATTCGATCCAGGCTGTAGTGGAGACAAGATCGCACTCGGCCGTCGCACGGCCACCAATCGAGGTACTCGTATGTGAGGCGCCGCAGCATGTCACTATCAGGATTTCGGATCAGGGTGGCGGTATTCCCGAGGAGATCATGCCAGGTTTATGGTCGTTCAGCAAAGGTGCTCGACGACAGACCCATTTGAGGAATCTGTCACAGGTTCCGAAGATGGCCGCCACCATGCAAGAGTTAGAGATACCCAGCATAGAGGCCGAGAGTACCTCTAGTGGCGCAATGACCCAGGAGCGTTCTCGGGATGGGTCACTTAGCTCCCTAACTTCAAGGCCTCCGAATTTGAGGCTAGGCATTGGCTTGCCTATGAGTCGAGTATATGCAGAGTTGGTGGTTTCACATCTCGATGTATTTTACTCGAAGCTGACGAGGTGCAGGTACTGGGCAGGGAGTCTGGAATTGCACAGCTTGGAAGGCTACGGTGTGGATGTATTTTTTCAGATCTCAAAGCTCGGTAACAAGAATGAGCAGCTCAGCACCAGAGCAAGCATGGATGCTGTCTGAGAACACCGTTAGCCCGATAGGAACTCTAGACATGCTACTCCAATCCAGTCGCTCTTCAAGCCGTTATGGAAATTCCTCATAGCTCCCAACTTCCACACGAGGATTGTCTAACAGGAGAGGATGGCCAGTATTCACCAACAACGATGGTTTCAAATACCTTATATATGCCTCTTACGGTCTTATCAACGTTCACTTGTGGAGTCATATACCTCTTTCCTTGTAAAGTCAAACATCCACTTCAAATCAAAGAAGCAAGCCCGATCCACTACAATTCAAAGTAGCTTTACTCTCACCTTTCCTTTATTCTTTCTCAAACACTTGACTTCTCTGTTTTTCGAGTCGTTTTCTTGGGATTGGAACAGATTAAAAGCTTGTTGACATCAGAATTCTCTTATCATTGCAAAGTATCATACGGCACATCTCCATCATGGTTTATATAACCCCCAAGCCGTCGCCCGCAAAGCCAGCGCTTTCACGGCTGTCGCCTTCACATTCTGCTACGTGAGTCGTCACAGTGTACCTTCAGCGCGCCGAATGAGACTGATCCGTCCATAGTCCCCCGTCACGCAAGGTCTTGAGAAACGTCTCCAACAGCCAGGCAGTGTTTATAAACCCGTTTGGATCAGACCTAAAGAAAACGCCTGCCAAGGTGCTCCGGCAATGTCGGAGCCTGCAAAACTCCTTACGGCCCAATAAACCCCTCCGCCGTCCCCAGAGCATGCATGAATTGCCCGGGCTGGACACCAAAGCATCTCAGGGTGCCCAAGGCCCGTCAGCAAAAGACAGCCTCAGTCCTCTTGCCTCTCACTCAAAAGTACGGGCACAAAATCCACCCTACGACTCCACAATGAAACCACTACAGAATCTGGCTGCTCGGCTGGATGAACTTCATATGGACTCTGGCAATTCCCAGAATTATTCTCCTCACACGAATGACTCGGTTGCTTTCTCACCACATGCGACGACGGATGAAAGTCAGACATCAAATTCACCGTCTCTAAAAGTACCGGTATCTGCTCAGAGCCATATAGCTTCACGTGCCATCCCACCAGGAAACTGCCAACCAAGTGTCATACCGATCCACGGCATAGATGTGGGACTGTCGACCACCCCCGACTCAGCATACACCATTACACGTTCTTACAATGATGCCGACAACGAACATGACAAGCAATCATCAGAAAAGCCATTCTCCGACCCAAGCATTCAGCACGTCGATGTGTCGACGACCTGGATTGGCATGTCGCTGTCAGAAGCACGGGAGCTACTCCGTATCGATAGGGCTTTTCAGCTCCACCTCGAAAAGATGCTCACAAAGCAGCTTTGGATGATCCTTTGCGAGCTTCAAGACCGGTTCATCCTTGATAGCCTCACCAAAAGCGAAGCCACCTTCACGACAACCACAGACCGCAACATTTCATTCTGTCAGGGTCAGCTCACAGATGCAATGGTTCAGACCATACACGGGTATCTGGCCGACGAGGATGTGGGCAGACTTCCAACAGGCCTGATGGGTTTGTATCTTGCTGCTATAGACTGTTTAGCAGATCATCAGAAGGAGGATGACCCTCGAGATACAACATGCGAACTGCGAGTGCACTTCAGTCGATATCCCACAATGTACAACACTCGTGTCCAGATCTCTTGGATTCCGGATGAAGTTCTGTTCAACGGTCTGAACGAAAGGCCTCGCGAAGGTGAAGAATTCTTGATCGTCCCTCGATATCAACGCAACTCTGTCTTCAAGAGGACTTTGCACCCCTCCAACGTGGCTTATACCATCGAAGAACCCTGCTCTTGGCTCTCTTGGGACGATCATGTCAAAGGCTTCAAAGGCACCGTGCCTTTCTACTCTCACGATAGAGAAGGTAAAAGCCCTGTCAGAGGGCACCGCTACGGCCCTGATGCAGTGGTGCATGTTCTGGACCTCCTTGTCAAGGCCGTCTTTACTGAAGGCTTGCGAGAGCCATTCGGGTCACCCATGCGATTCGAGCGTACTGTCCGCACTCGCCTCACTATCAAAATTCTCCCGTGGTATACGCGGGATTGCCAGGATGAAGATCCTATACTCAGGCAGGCCAAACGTCTTGAGGACCTTGATGTTGTTCGCCTCGCCCAGAATCATGCTATCCTAGCAAAGGAGTTTAGCCAACTAGCACTAAGGCACGCGGATGCTGTGAAACACTTACTGCAGCATGGCTCTCTCAAGGACTTTGGAGCAGAGGATGAATACTCTCAATTTCTCTCAACCTCTGAGAAGCTCTTTGGATTACATGACGACCATGCAAACCCAGGCCCGTCCACCGCCACCGCCAAAGAGTATAAACGGACATGCTCTTCAAGTAACGCCGCTCCGTCCGGGTGGGATGAAAATACGACAGACCTGAATGAATCTTCGCAGCAAGAACATCATAGAATGAAACAGGGCTTCTCGCCCCGACAACTGCCAATGCCGGTGGGCTGGGACCTATCCTTCCCGCCAATGTCCTCCGGAATGAGCTCGAAGACATTGTTCGAACCCTTCTCCAAGTCTACTGGTTATCAAGTCCTACAGGCGACATCTTCCCAGCCCAACTTTGCTGCGCATGGCCTGAAACGACGTGCTCGGTCGGATCTTCTCAATGATAGTCCCACCAAGCGGTCAAAGGAGAATGACATAGTCGACGCTTCTACCATCAACTCGAATCGTGATGCAGCCTCGATGCCTACTCTTCTTGAGAAGAGATTTGATACGCAGAGCTTATCGGTGACCTCTCCCCAGACTCCATCAGCTTTCCTGAAGCCGAAAGCCAAATCGAAGGAGAACCCACTGGATGATCCTTTATCAACAAGGGGTGACAATGATACAGCACCAGAACTCGGGAATGACTTTCAAGAAGCCCTACGTTTGCTGCGTTGGACCCAAGAAGACAAAGCCATGATGATAGATGCGTTCCATGGATTGGATCCGTTCGGGGTTGGGAAAGGCAAAGGGAAGAAGTATTTTCAAAGACATTACGAATTTGGGACCATGGAAGGCGACTCGATTCAACAAGACGCGGACAAAAAGACAACGCATGAGATATTGTCATACACTGCTATTGCTCCAGCAGCTGCTAGGAAGATGCCCGAGGTATGTGTAGAGCCAAAGCTGGATATACATGAGCAGCTCGCGATCGAGGAGGCTACAAGACGAAGTCTCGAAGAGGAGACCGCCAAAAAGATGGCGAATTGCGGCTTGCCCGAGACATTAGACGACATCTTCGACGAAAGCGGAAGTACCAACTACGATAACACCTCGACCACTACGGGAGGGGACCATGACGTTTCGATTGAGGACGGGTCAAAAGCCAGTGGCTACGAATCCAGTGATTTGTACGAGGAACGGGACAATAGCGCAGATCTTGCGTATTGGTAAGTTTTGCAGTTCGGGGTTTCGCTTATGACATGAGACGAAGCGCCTCCAATTATTTTCTTTGGAAGCATGAGATTTGCTACCAAGGAGGTCAACGTTCCCGAAGACGACCAACATGGGGAAGCATTTCTTTTTGGGCATGGTTACATAGGTAGCGTTCCGGTTTTGTTCTGCTAAACACCAATGGAGTCACTATTATTGTTATATTGAAACCCTTCCCTGTAAGACTAACGCACACCAGTCCACCTTGACCTTTCGAAAGTGGACAGTCTAGACCAATACTCTAAAGAGCCACACTGGAAACCTCTCCCTCGAACCAGAGCACCCAAATGCCTTTGGCTTGTTAGGACTACAATCTGCGGGCCAGTCGCCTATGTATCAACATGTAAAGCCAATGAATCTAACCGTGATTATCCCCCAGCGACGTCACAGCGATTGAATGCCTCGTCATAAACCCCTTCAAATGAAGATCCTTCCAAAGTATATAGCGTCGGGAGTAAGACTCCGTACAATATTATTTTACAGGCAAACCCCGGATATTGGAAATCCACGCCATCGAAGGAAACAGGGAAAGAAGGTTTCGAGAAGTGGAGGTGGTGAACCAGTGATCGAGGACATTGGAAACAAGGGTTTCTGCGAACGCTTTTCGAGCGGTAAGATTTGTGTTAGCAACCCGGTTGGGGATGTGAAGGTTTGGATTGGATGGGTTAAGTTTTTGGGATTCGTGGGGGGAATGAGGGCTCGAAGGCTTTCTTGGAAGGGATAGGAACATTGAAAGGCACCTTTAACGACGTGGAGGATCAAACACCGCTCGTTTAAGTCTGCACAGAGAGCGCCAGCTTGAAGGCCTTTGGGTGAGAAAAACGATGAAGGGAAGAAGGTCCGCAAGCATGGAGACTCTGACGTTTGGGTGGTAAGCCATAGTGTGTAAGAAGAGGAGAGGCTCGGAGACGCTTTGGTTTATGAAGGATGGTGGAGATATGGATAGTTAGGGGTGTAGATGTTGCCCCCGCTGAAATATTCTTCACCTCTTCCCCCCCTTCTAAATCTGCAACTCCAACGCTATGGGAATGCAGATAGGATGCACGATTCCTTCACAGACACATTAAGCATGCACGTGCGCGGCTTGAGCTGTAGATATCGCTGCTTCACTTCGAGACTGGGTCTCCCTGGCTGGACGATGGCCTGACTCGCTTCGGGTCCCGCTCGGCTACAGAACCGCTGGCTCTTCTCTTCGCCTTTTCCTTCTCCTGCTCTTCCGTTCGCGCTGCTCGTCTCGCTTCGTGGTTTTTACGCTCGTTCTCCTTGCGGAGGGCTTTGGACTCGAACTCGTGCCAGTCGCCTTCTAGACCCTTGAGCCTGCTTGGGTTTCAGTGTGCTTTCTGGGGGTTGTAGGGAGTGGTCGTTACTTACTCAATGGCTTGTCTTGGAGCTGGGTCCTCCGTGGTGAAGTAGGGATGCTCCAGGACATCGCTTGCCGCTGGGCGCTTGTTGGGATCGTAGAGGAACATGGCGGAGAGGAGCTCAAATGCTGCAGGCGTCACTCTTTCCTGGTACTTTTCTGCGAACGTGGTGGGCTTCCGCTCAGTCGGTCTCAAGAGCTCGAACCAAGCCATGTCAACAAGGCCTGGCCATTCAGATCGAGTGGGTGTCCCAAGCACGTTGTAAATCTTGTCGAGCTGATTAATTTCACCACCGTCACCCGGGAAGATGGCATGTCTTGTGAAGATCTCGACCATGACGCAAGCAGCACTCCAGATGTCAACTGCAGGACCGTATTGGGTTTCGCCCAGAAGAAGCTCAGGCGAGCGATACCATATGGTGATGACACGATTAGTGTAGTCAGTCTTGCCGCGCTTTGAATAGAAACGAGCAAGTCCAAAGTCAGCCAGCTTCAGCTGACCAGTGTTGCTGACGAGTATATTTGCAGCTTTGATGTCGCGGTGAAGCACGCCCCGGCGATGGAGATAGTTGAGCCCTTCGAAGAGCTGCTTCCCAAGGTGTTTCTTGTGGGCGTGCTCCAGCTTGAATGTCGGATGGTTGAGGAGACCTGTCAAATCGTGTGAAAGGTACTCGAACACCATGAAGCAGTCGTTGTGCTCGACCATGACTTCTTGTAATGAGACCACATTCTCATGTCTCAAAGATTGAAGAAGTTTGATTTCGCGTACAGCGGTGACCGGGAAACCATCTTTTTCGCCGTCCATCCTGATCTTCTTTAGAGCTGCAAGGTTCTTGGTGTAGACATGAATTGCTTTAAAGACCTTGCCATACGTGCCTGACCCCACAACAGACTCGTTGCCAGGCTTTCGGTAATAGACAGAAGTAGATTCGACCAATGCGGGAGACAGAGTACGTTTCGGCTTTGTTCGCTTCATGGTCTTCTTCACCATCTTAGGCTCAGGAGTGCGCTCACGAGCCCGTTCTCGTCTCGCCTCCTGCTCCGGCCGTCTATCATCCCGGAAGCCTGGACGACGGTGGTCGCGGTCCTCATAGCGGTCATCCCTCGGGCGATGTCTGTCCTGATAGCTGCGGTCTCGGTGGTCATCGAGTCTTTCGGGGCGTAACGGGGTAGACCTCGCCGTCGAGTTGGTGAACAGACTCTCCTTCTTTGGAGGCTCCTTCACTTGTGTTAGATCTGGTGGCGGCTTTACAGAGGCTGCAGGAGCAGCTTTTGCTTTGAATGCAAAGCTGAACTTCATACCCTCTTTAGGCGAGGCTTCCGAAGCAGACACAGAATGAGAGGCCGCTTTACTTTCTTTGCCAGCATGATCTTCGACTCGTAGGTCTTTCGAAGGGCGAAATGGGTTGTCATCATCAGTAACAGCGGCTTGAGGCTTTACGTCTTCCTGCAACGAGGCATGTGATTGCCCTGACAATGCTTGAGCGTCTCCACGACCTCGCGAGCTATTACTGGCAGTCCACTGCAGATTTTGAAAATGGCCTCCTCTTCCCCGAGAAGGTGTAGGACCATATGTTGGTGATGGTCCTGGGCCAGAGTATCGTCGGTCTGGAGTCTGACCATGATGGTTGCCACGAAAGCCTGGATGCGCCGACCTGAAAGCCTGGTTCTGGTGTCCAGGTTGCATTTGCTGTGGGGGTGCTCCATACGGGCTATGTTGGCCGGTGGGATAGTATTGTCCGTGTGGGCTTGGTTGAGGTGGGTAGCTGCCCTGCCGATAGGGAGGCGAGTAAGCATTCATACCTTGCTGGCCATGATAGGGATACGGCTGAGCACTCCAACCACCTCGGCCTTGATTGTAAGGTGATGCGGAATGTGGGGAGCCATGATGCGATGTCGTTGGCGTCCATTGCGGTGATGTAGAGTAGGGCTGATGTGTATCGAGATGAGGCGGCCGTACTTGTCGGTGTGCATCGTTTGCTTTCATTCCATGCATAGGGTATGCATTGCTAGCCATCACCCCGGAATTTTGATTTGTAGCATCAAAGCTGGGAATTGGGCGTGGTGGAGATGATGGCCGCGAAGAGTGCATTTCTAGATCACGGGACCGCTCACGCTTCTTTCTCTCCGGACCAGGTGATCGAGATTGACGCAATGTCGCTCTTTTTTTCTCGGCTCTGGCAGGCGAAGGGGATAATTTTCTCAGTTTAGGTGAATGGCGAGAGCGGGGTCGAGGACGATAAGATGATGCAGTGTCTCTTTCGCGCTTTGGGCTATGTATTGAGGATTGTCTTCGCCGTGGACGTGTTAAAGATTCTTTCCGCGGCCAGTACCTGTCCCTTAACGGAGACCGTCTGCGGACAAGGTCAGGCCCTCTGGGTCGATAATCCCTTGGAGGCGAGCGTGAGTGTCTTCGAGTATGCGGAATGTATGAGTCTCCGATACGACTGGAAGATGAATAGTGATCACTACGTGATGGTCGAAGAGGTGATTCAGGCCGTTCGAGGTGTCTACTGCTTGGGCGTATAGCTCTGTCAGTCCACCCTGAATAAGGACTTCCGGGTCTTCTGCGCTCGTCTCTGAAATCGAATATTTCTCGTGGAACTGATCGGCTGCGAGTCCTTCGCCTTTTCCTCGCAGTGCCTGCGTTATCTCGATCTTGTCGACGCTCTGCAACTCGATTTCTACTCTCAGGTCTTGGCCGTCTGAGACGATCCTCCCCTCGCCCTCTTTGCGGCGATCGACTACTGTCCCTCTCTCTCTCGGGTCTCCTATGGTGCGATTCTGGTTCGGTTGGGTCCCTGGCAGTGGCTCTGCCTTTGATCTTCAGCCCAGCGTCTGCTTCACCCCGCCGCCTTGGGGCCGCAGGAGATGGTCGGCGACGATCAGTGTCTCTGTCTCGAGGGCGACCGGTATCCCTGTAATTTTCGTCGGTTCTCCACTGATCTCTCATCAACGGGCTCCGTCGCGACGCAGCCATGTAATCGCTGCAGTCATCTGGTCAGTGGTGGTGGTTGTGTTCGAGATTCTTTGCGTTAAAGTTACCTTAGCGTGAGGCGAGAATTGCTGTAAAGTTAGCGGTATGGAAAAATGGGGTATTGTTGGGTAAGGTACAAAAAGAATAGCGAGAGTTGATCAGGAGCGCTCACCTGAATGATGAATACGTCTGAAGATAACCATAGCCCGTCCTCGCCGGAGTCATGATCAGTCGACTTTCTGCCTCCAGAGAGGTCGTCGGCGTCGTAATCCTGTTCCTCTCGATTTACGGTTGGTACGCGCTACTGCACGACCTGTGAAGCTGCCTCCATCTTCCCATGGCAAAGCCAAGGTGTCTCGTCTTTCAGAGTAGCTATCTACTAAAGCGCAACGTTTGAATGTGCAGATAACAGTCAAGAAAACGTTGCGGATGAAGAACCACGCTTGGTTGCTTCGCATCCTCATAACAGCTCTACCCAATTGCCATTGGTCTTCGATTGCCTCGTCTCCCGTGTTTTTCGCTGCTGTCCCACCTAGCTCGCCTGTGCCGATTGTATCGTATCAGATATGCAATGGGCGAGGATTCTTTGCAAAGAGGATCGTAGTGGTTGGGACACGCTCGTCATTTTCTTGGCAACCAGACCTGCCAATGCCCCTCTGTTTTCACGTTGTCAACCACAGCTTGCAAACCCTGGAAGGTCTCGACCGGCAACCGCTTGAGTCTCCAAACAAGCTGTTAGAGGTCAAGCGAGACTACGAATCCATGAGGCAGCGGTGAGTCTCTCGGGCTGGACCAATCTTGCCAGCCCATATTCCAGCCCAAGATCCAGCCAATTTTCTGCCGCCCATCATAATATGCACTAGATCCTCCTGCAAGTCTGCTCTCTTCTGCAAATGGCCAAAAACTCATAGCAATAGCTCTAACTCAGGCTACTCAGCGCCTGCCAGTGCTACTAGGATCTGGATAGAGGATGTGCATTGGGCGGCCAAAAGCTCCACCAGGGATGCGTTGGGTTTGGAGCCAGGACAGATAGCCGTCACTGATAATATGCCGAGGTAAACTCTCATGTTGGTAGAGCAGGCGTAGTCTTGCAGAATACTTCAACAACGCTTGGAATGCCCTGATGGCTGGGGAGGTTCGTTGTTCGCCTAGGTGGCTTGAGCATTGCGGCCTTGGTGCCACTATCATGGCGGACGCAGTATCCTCCATAGAGCCCGTCGAGAACATAAGGCGAAGCTTCTCATTGCGATACTGCGACGTCGAGAAGACAACGAAAAGGAAACTTCTATAGCAATGCCAGCGATTAGGAAATCTAGGAGAGTCCGGAGGTGTAGTTGTTGATGGGAAGAATGAGGGGAAACCCATGGCATTTCTTGGCTTTAAAATACAATACACGCGCTAGTATCGTATCGTACCACTGTTGATTCCGTGCGAGGTTCTAGGTACATATCCCTTCAGGCCAAGACCATGCCTTTTTTGTTCCCAAGCAGATGAATGCACGAGCGATTCCTTTCATCACAATGTGCTCTTCGAATGTTTTAATGTATAGGCCTACAGTCATCACTTAGCAATTTCTCTCGCTGGATATCTAATTACCCAAGGTCTCGAAACTTCGCCTGGTGACGGATTCGCCCAGTCTCTTGCAACATAACAGCAAACATACACAAGGATGCCAGACCTGCCCATCCCTCCTGGTATTAGCAATGATGGCTTTGTGAAGCCAGATTTTCTTCTCTTGCACTCCGATAGTATTTGCCTGTTCCAATTTCTACGCATTTTGATTATCTACAATCTCGGCTCGAAGCAGTATGGCCTCTGGCTTGAACAGTCCCGATGGTCTTGGTGTTTTCCATTTGTCTTCGCTTTCTCTAATGTAAACCCTTAAGTGCTCAAAAAGATTGCTTCTACATCAGGTACACCCAGTCCTCGGTCGGCTTCTTTCGCTGCAGCTGTTCAATCGTTCTTGTTACCTCTATAGGTCATCTCTAGCCACTCACCTTGGACTTCTTCCAAGCTGCCGATGCCCACGCTGCCACCAACCTCTCCACCGAAAGCATATGCCGAAGGCTATCGCCAGTCCACGAGGTGAAGCCCAGACTACCCAAGGAGCAAGCCGAGCATGTCCGCTAGGCTGTACGAAGAGACGTTGAGCTTGCCGGCACATGATTTTTTGCTACCCCATGGCCGTCAATGTGGCCATGTGGCTCCGGAGCAGATTCAAATGGCTGATTCTTGATGCTTCCCAGTGGTCAAGCAGGCGTGCTCTAGGGACCCGTTGGTCAGCCATACCTCGACTTGATGGTCAGCGGCCTCCCGGGTTTAAGGGTGACCCCGCAAAACCCAACATCCACCATTCATCAGCCATCCATCAACCAGGCACTGTATCTTGGTGGCAACCACGCCCCGGGGCAACACCCCGGCCCTTCCCCGCATTTTAAAAGCTGGGGTAGCGGCTGCTACCGCTGTGCGCCATAGAATGCCATACAAGTCAACATATAGGACTTGCAGCATCGTTTCGCCTGCCTAATTGGAATTGGTCAGAAGATCAGCAGATGTCATTTTCACAGCTCTGCTGATGCTAACAAGTTCAATTCCATACCATAGTATGATCCATGTGATCAACACCGAAGATTCACGGAGGACTGTATAGCACCACTGACTTGTTCGAGAGGCTCACGGCCTGCCAATTCGAGCGAAGTATCTACTGGGTTACAGCAGCATATTGCAAGCATGGACCTTGTTACTTTCTTCTCGCACGCGACCCCTCCCAGACCATCTTCTATATATCTCCTCAGGTTGTCCCCAAGCAAGACTTTAGCTGGGAGTGGACCAAGTTCTAAGAAAATCCAACTACGCATGAAAGCGATATGCATTCCTCCGCTTTCTTGTATGCTGCCACCTGTGCCTCAGGCGTCGTTGCATTTCAGGAGCTTTTGCAGATCCCCCAAGTCGCCCATGATGTGCAGTCGATGTTGATGCAATACCAAAAGTATATTGGCTACAATGGGCCCACTGGTATGCAACTGGACTACTTCACTCATATTTCGTTATCGCTTATTCAGGTGCTTCATAGGTACCGCGTCTGCTGAGGCCATTGCAACGGAGAAAGCAAGGCCAAAGGAGGCAATTGCCCAAGATGCTGCATGCGGATCTTACTGGTATGAAGGCATCACGAAGCAGGGTATTTCCGCATTCAACCCCAACCCGGCCGGATATCAAATATATCGAAATGTGAAAGATTTTGGTGCGAAGGGCGATGGTGTCACTGATGACACCGCGGGTAATCATCTATCAAAGCTTCGAGAGAAAATAGCAGCACTAACACTACACAGCGATCAATTCTGCTATCAGCAGTGGGTCCCGATGTGCGCCGGGCTCATGCGTGTCTACAACGACGACACCGGCCGTAGTGTACTTTCCTGCTGGTACCTATCTCCTCTCATCATCAATGTAAGTCTTTTCGGTACGAATTTTTTTCCCGTGCCTTGACTTTGTGGCATGTTGCATCATTTGAGCAGGACCCGATCGATCTCTTGCTCATTTCCTTGCCTACGGAAGGATGCTACTAACCTTGACACTACCACAGCATTGACTTTTACTACACTCAATTAATAGGCAATCCAAATTGCCCGCCCATACTCAAGCCAATCGCAACGTTCAAGGGGTTCGGCGTCATTGACGGCGATCCATACCAGTCCTCGGGAAACCTTGCCACTACCGCAACGGATGTATTTTATAGACAAATCAAGAATTTTGTGATTGACCTGACAAGTATACCCCCAAGCTCTTCCGCCCTCGGAGTCCATTGGCCTACTGGCCAAGCAACATCGCTCCAAAACATAGTCTTCCAAATGAGTGAAGAAAGCGGAACCCAGCACCAGGGAATCTTCATCGAGAATGGTTCGGGAGGCTTCATGAGCGACTTGACCTTCTATGGAGGCCTGAACGGTGCTGCCTTTGGCAACCAGCAATTCACCATGCGAAACCTCACGTTCTACAACTCTGTCACTGCCATAACCCAAATCTGGGATTGGGGCTGGACCTACAAATCAATCTCCATCAACAATTGCAGTGTTGGCTTGAACATGTCTGCAGGCGGCCCTGCTTCACAAACCGTTGGATCTATCACTTTCCTGGATTCAATCATCACAGACACGCCCATCGGCTTCGTAACAGCGTATGATTCGACTTCGTCGCCCGCAACTGGTGGTAGTCTGATCCTTGATAATGTTGCATTGAGCAACGTTCCAATTGCAGTGCAAGGACCTGGCAAGACCACCGTTCTTGCCGGTGGCTCACTTACGATCTCGGGATTTGGTGAAGGCCACGAGTACACCCCAAATGGGCCAACATCCTTCGAGGGCTCTATCACACCTTTTACTCGCCCTGGTGCTTTACTTGCTGGAAGCAATATTTACGAGAGGTCCAAACCCTCTTACGCCGGCATTGCTGTTGGACAGGTTTCCAGCACCCGTAGCGCAGGGGCGAAGGGCGATGGCTCAACGGATGACACAGCAGGTATATCTCAAACGGTGATCCGGCAATCCCCAAAAAGCTGACAAGTAGCAGCTCTACAGACTCTCATAAATGCTGCGGCCACTGACAACAAGATAGTGTTCTTTGACGCTGGAACGTACAAAGTGACCAGCACTCTGACTATTCCTCCTGGTTCGAAAGTCGTGGGCGAAACTTATTCTGTGATCATGTCGAGCGGCAGCTACTTTGCTGACATGGCCGACCCTCAACCGGTTGTCAAGATCGGAAACAGTGGTGATACGGGCTCAATCGAATGGTCAGACATGATTGTAAGCACTCAAGGAGCGCAAGCTGGGGCAATCCTGATAGAATGGAACCTTGCTTCTTCCGGTACACCTTCTGGTGTCTGGGATGTTCATGCTCGAATTGGTACCAGTGTCTGTTAAATAGACTGCAAACAGGGGCTAACACGAGTTCAGGTGGTTTTGCTGGGTCAGACCTCCAGCTTGCTCAGTGCCCAATAACGCCTACATCTGCGACCCCTCCAGCAGCCGTGGCAACGAACTGCATCGGTGCATACTTGACAATGCATATAACAAAGAGTGCCTCCGGAGTCTACCTTGAGAACGTTTGGTTGTGGACAGCAGACCATGACCTAGAAGATCCTACTAGCACCCAAATCACGATCTACACTGGTCGTGGACTTCTAGTTGAAAGCACCGTGGGCACTATATGGCTTGTCGGCACCGCGGTTGAGCATCATTCGCTCTATCAATATCAGTTCGCCAACACGCACAATATCTTTGCAGGTCAGATCCAGACGGAAACTGCGTACTACCAGCCGAATCCCGGTGCCACCACACCGTTCTCACCTAATACGACGCTCAATGATCCAGACTTTACTACTTCGTGTGCTGGCGTAAGTGGCAACTGCGCTGATGGTTGGGGTCTGCGTGTGATCAATTCGGACGGTATCAGAGTGTATGGGGCAGGACTGTACAGCTTCTTCGATAATTATAGCACCAATTGTGTAAGCCCTACTTTTATTTAATCCTTGCTGAATGTCTACTGACTGGGACACGAAAAGTCTGCTGTAGGGAATGGCGAAGCCTGTCAGACCGACATCTTCAGCCTCGACACTTCTAGCGATGTGAAGATTTACAATCTCAACACCATCGGCTCCACTTCGATGATCACTAAGGGCGGTACCAGCTTAGCTAAGTATTCGGACAACATCAATGCGTTTCCAGATACCATCGCTTTGTTCACTTCTGGCTAGTCAGCTGGGAACTTGTGTGTTGCCGGGAATGTAGTGTGGCTATTTTATACGTAAACAAATTGAACATGTCTTTTGTCGAAGCATAGGCCTTGACCTTTGCAACCGTATGTAATACATTGATAATTGAAAACACCAAGACTCGAAAGCTTGATTGAAAATGGCACTAAATAAGAACTCGATACCGTAACGTTGTAATTTTCGCCGATGCGGTCAGCCCTACGCCATCAATACGCTTTGGTGCAGTGATTCACAACCTTGAAATCTTTTCTCAGTGCATCCTGCGTGGACATCTAGATGCTAAATTCACCCTGTTGTACAGTTTCATCTTTCACTATGACCTCTCTCGCTACCTCCCTCTCGCAGGCTTTGCCAAAGCCAAAGTACACAGGCGAACATGAGGAACTTCCCAGTCACACTCAATCCAAGGGACCCAGGATCGTAGGCGCTGGCGCATTAGATGATACACGACTTGTGTTGAAGGTGAACGCTCAGATTCTCTGCCCATCTGATATCACCGAATTGCTAATGATTCAACAGCGAAGTGGCCCTCCTGCATACAGTTCGCGAGCAGGATGGCGTCCCAGGTCTGCCGAAGATTACGGCGACGGCGGAGCATTTCCAGAGATACCAGTGGCGCAATACCCTCTGGACATGGGCAGGAAATCATCATCGACTTCCAACGCTCTTGCAATTCAGGTCGATGCTGAAGGGAAGGTCAAATATGACGCCATCGCAAAGCAGGGGCATAATGATAACCGTATCGTGCATGCTTCCTTCAAGGATCTCATCCCGATGAGGCAAAGAGCAGATGTAGGGGAGATATCGCTAGATCGACCATCAGAAGAGGAGGTTGCCGCGCAGAAGGAAAAGACCAAACAAGCCTTAGAGAAACTCGTGGCTGGAGCTGCTGCTGCTCAAAGACCCAAGAACGTCAAGGGCATAATACGGAATGAGCCTACATATGTAAGATACACGCCGGCCAACCAAATGGGTGATACTACGCGAAAGAACGATAGGATCATGAAAATTGTGGAAAGGCAGCAAGATCCTATGGAACCTCCAAAATTCAAACACAAGAAAATTCCCCGAGGGCCGCCCTCGCCACCCCCGCCCGTCATGCATTCTCCTCCTCGAAAACTCACCGCCGAAGACCAAGAAGCCTGGAAAATCCCACCCCCGATCTCAAATTGGAAAAATCCCAAAGGCTATACCGTCCCCCTGGACAAGCGTCTAGCAGCCGATGGTCGCGGCCTCCAAGACGTAACCATCAACGACAAATTCGCTCAATTTGCCGAAGCGTTATTCACGGCCGACAGACACGCCCGAGAGGAAGTCAAACAGCGCGCCTCCATGCAGCAGAAGCTTGCGGAGAAGGAGAAGATGGCAAAGGAAGAGCAGCTCCGAATGCTAGCTCAAAAGGCACGAGAAGACAGATCACAAGCCGGCCGGCGTATGTCGCACGCACGATCCTACAGCGGCACCGGAAGTCGAAGTCGCTCCGTATCCTCCTACAGTAGATCGGACAGCGAGGACGATGAAGCGGCTCGAGAGCGCGAGAAGATGCGAAGGGAAAGGAGGCAAGAGAACGAGAAACAGCTTCGGCAATCACGCATGGGTCAAGAACGCCGAATCCAAATTCTCGCCCGTGAGCAAAATAGAGATATATCCGAAAAGGTCGCCTTGGGTCTTGCGAAGCCCACACAGTCCTCAGAAATGATGTACGATTCGCGCTTGTTCAACCAGTCTAGTGGCTTCAATTCTGGCTTCAACGAGGATCAGGCTTACGATAAACCACTGTTTGCGGCGCAGGATGCTATCAGTAGTATCTACCGCCCTAAGACGAACGTGGATGACGATGATGAAGAGGATGCGGGGGGCAAGGAGTATGAGAAGATTGCAAAGAGTAATCGCTTTGATGTGCTAGGGAAGGCAAAGGAGGGGTTCAAGGGAGCTGCTGATGCTGAGGTATGTGATATTTCAACCCCACCGCATTGTTTTCGCTCTCCAACGATGCACCGGTTTTGAGGAAGCGACGGCTAAGTTTTGGGGGTGGTGTAGGCTAGAGATGGACCCGTGCAGTTCGAGAAGGATGTGGGCAATACGGCGGATCCATTTGGGATTGATACTATGATTCAAGAAGTTACTGGTGGTCAGGGCGGGGGTACGAAGCATGGGTTGCAGGGATCGGAGGAGAGAGGATCGAAGAGGGCGAGGGTGGAGGATGATGATCGATGATGATGGCAGACGGGGATTTGGTATCAATATTGGGGGTTCTGCGTGTAGGCTTTGGTGCTGCATTAAGGCTCTGCACGTGCCTGCTACCGAGAATTGGCCGAATGACCCAGACCGTGCGTGCAAACAACCATGCTTCAAGAATTTCGTGTCCTGTTGGAGGCTTTTCTACAGAGTTGGTATCATTCCTCATCCCCTAATCCGATCCACCCATCCTCGCCATCCCCACCCATGGTAGCATCGTCATCATTCACCCCACCTCCATCCCCATCCAATGAGTACCCCACATCCACCCCCTTCCCGCCATTTCCCGCCCTCTTCATAGGCTGCGCAAGCAAATACTCAACCGCATACACATTCTCCTCCGCCAACCTCCCCAGTTCATCCCTAATCTTCCCCACAGCCCTCTGCACACTCCTCAACTCCGCCGCGTAGCCGCCCGCCGAATCCTTCAAGAACGCCCCATGCACCGCTAGGAGCGCTTCAATCCACCGCAGATTGAACTCCAAGTGTGGACTCTCGTCCGTGGCTTGTGCGACAAACCTGAGCAGGCGGGCGAGATAGACAGTGGGCAGGTGCTTGGCGACGAGAGCCACGTCGGCGATGGGGACGGCTTCGTAGACTTGCCGGATCAGGGCGCTTTCGTTGAGGCGGAATGCCATGACTAGAGCGCGGAGGAAATCGTTTTCTTGCACGGCTTTCAAGGTGGTGGAGGGTGTGATGTCGATGTCGAGGTCGAAGGGGTCGAATTGGAGAGCGTGGTCGAGAGTGTACACAAGAAGTCCTTCGGTTGATGCAGCGCAGAAGGCGCGGCCTGTTGGGGAGAATCCGACGGTTGGTACGCGGACTTCGGGTCTCGTGCGCCGAGAGGATAGGTCGCCGCGGGTGGCTCCGGGGAGGGTGCGATCGATGCGGTCTTCGAGGTCGGAGGCTTCGCCTTGCTCGTCCAGGAGGCCTCTTGGTCCGGCTTCAGTGAGATTACGGCTATTCAGGAATTCCTGCGTGCCATCCAGGGAGAGGTTGACTGAGACGGTGAATTTCTTCAGTAGGATGCCAGATTGGACGTCGTAGAGGCAGACGTACTTGGAGTTGCCGCCGGCGATGACGCAACTACCGTCTGTGCTGTATGCGATGCAGTTGAAGGCCTTTGTTCCTGCTGCATTGGCTGCTGTTCTCCTATCTGAGATTTTGCGGCCGCCAGAGACGTCACGGCGGCCGTCTACGCCGGCTTCTTGGCTTCCCTCGGAGACGGACCAGAAGGTGAGTTGGCCGTCCAAGGTTGATACGGCAATTTGTTTTGAGTCGGGGCGGAATGCGACATCGAGGACGTCGGCTTGGAGTTGTAGTGGCTCACTGGTTTGTGTACGGCCGAAGATGCTCCATATTCGCACTGTGTGGTCCCAGCTACCGCTTACGATTGTGTCGCCAGAGGGCGCGAACGCCAGCGATGAAACTGGCCCTTCATGGCCAGAGAGCTGATCCAAGGATTGACCCGTTTGAACGGACCAAACATGGATGTCGAAGGAGTCAACAGATCCTGCACAGACAATTTCACCACTTGGATCAACCGCGACAGAAGAGAAGGATGACCGGGTTGGAGCTGTGAAGGTCCGAAAATTTCGAAATCTTATCAAATCCCAAGCACGCACTGATCCGTCGAGACTCGATGTGAACAGTACATTGCCTTTCTTGGAGAAAACACAGCCAGTTACGCTGCCGGAATGCTGAGTGAAGGTGACAATGCAGAAACCAGACTGTGTATCCCACACCTTTATTTTGCCATCGTCTGCGGTCGTTATGATACGCTGACCATCTGAAGAGTAGACTAAGGCGTTCATTGAGTCGAAATGGCCCTGTTGCTTTAGAATATAGGATTCTGACTGCCACTCCCACACCAGCAGCTGGCCTAGCTTTGAAGCACCAAATGCGAGCCATTCTCCTGATTTGTTCAGAGTCACAAAATCAATCTCACTTTGAGAGATGCTGCAGAAAGATATCAATGTAAAGATCAAAAGTGGGTGATGAGCACCTTACCTTAGCGTATGGATCATACTGAACTCCGGCAGCTCATACAATCCGAAAAGCCCGTTGGAAAGTCCAACAACAATTAGGTTCGACTCGGCATGGTAGGCCACACACTTCACTTTTGCATTGTTCTGCATTATGTAGTGACGCTCAATGATCCTCCATTGTAGAGGCGCTTCCTCGTCCTCTCCAGTGTCCATGTCGCCATGGACCAATGGCTTCCGCATATAATTCCATTGAAAAAGAGCGCCATCCTGACTGATTGTATAAACGGCTTCTTGATCACTTGAAAACCAAGCCCCCACAACACTCTCCTTGTGGCCGGCTAATGTCGTCGGCACGAATTCCTCTTCTGGATTGAGACTCCATATTCGGGCTGTAAGATCTTTCGAAGCACTTAGGAAGAAGCGCGAATCGCTCGACCATTCTATGCTTTGAACCACATCGTAATGCCCTGCATGCACATGATAGCGAACAAACGGTGCGAATTCGAGCCCCTCCTCAGTACTTGCATCTGGAGTCGTAGGTGTATGCCATACTTCTATGAGCCGCCCAATACCAATAGCAAAGTGATGTCCTGACGGAGAGAAGGCCAAGGCCGAGATTGGGGCTTTGAAAGAAAGGTGGTGAAGGGCGAGTCGTCGGGGAAAGTTTGTAAGGATGGCACGTCCATCTTCGTCGACTGTGAGAAGAAGGTTTCCCTGGGGATTAAGGGCTAGGCGGGAAATGTTCCGGCGGTGCGAGAATGGAAGCGTGTAGGACTTGTTGCTGACAATGTCAATCATGAGAACCATCAAGACGAGAATCGCAATGCATTTTGAGCATACTTGATCAGGTCGAAGACAGTGACGCGATTGCCCACGGGAGAAAGGAGGCAAGTTCCATTAGGCGTGAAAAGGAGGTTCCCTTTGCAGTATACTGTGCCCAGTAGGTTGGAGAACTATGGAGGAATTCGTTATTTCTGTCTCCCGGGCGGAATTCAAGGGAAAGATACCTTGAAGTTAGTCTTCATCGTGCTAGCACATTGTCTAATCTATAGCCAAAGTTTTGAGTATAGCAGTCTGGCCTGTTCTCCATTACCCTAGCAGCATTACGAACGAAATCTCACAAATCGAGCCTCTTAGATTTCGTTCGGTATACTTTGTACCTGCCTCGTTAATGGAAATATCACAGTCCGAGGGGCCGGAAAAAAGATTTTGCGGGGAGCAGTAGAGCCAAAACGGTTAGCGCGAGTCTCTCCTTAATCTTTCCTTCTCCAGATCGTAAATTTGAGTACAGCAGCTTCACGGACTGTACAACCAGCGACTGCAAAATACCTACGTCAGCGCACTATCAAGCTCGATCACTCTCCAACCGTCCTGCCCAGCTACTTCACTTATCAATCAGCCCGCTCTCGAGTTCGCAATAACAATGGCGCCAGCTACATCGGAGTCGGCATCTCCAATTGGGATAGCCAATGTAAGCTCCCAATGCACCCTTCCTGAAGCCATTGAAAGCCCAAGAAGCTCTACTGATACAAAATACCTTGCATAGCTTCCAAACCAAAGGTACACCGTTCTTCAAGGGTGAGGCGAAGTGTGAGGCCATCGATTGACTCCAAGACAGACATAAGATCGTCGCAAAGCGTGGCGCCGCCTTTACCATTATGGTATATTTTGCCATGAGTCGCGCCATCAAACAGATCGACTGACGTTTCCAAGGTTGCTGGCGAATCCGGATTGGGAAAGACTACCTTCATCAATACCCTATTCTCTACTACCATCAAGAATTACGCCGATCACAGACGTCGCCATGCCAAACAAGTCGACAAGACCGTTGAGATTGAGATTACCAAGGCCGAGCTGGAAGAAAAGTTCTTCAAAGGTAACCATTACACTATCTAGAATCGGCTCCATCGAGATTGGTTGTCTAATGCTGCTGACAGTTCGCCTGACTGTCATCGATACTCCCGGCTTTGGCGATTACGTGAACAACCGAGATTCGTGGATGCCAATCATTGAGTTTCTTGACGACCAACACGAGTCATACATGCTGCAAGAGCAGCAACCGCGTCGGGTTGACAAGATTGACCTCCGTGTCCACGCCTGCCTCTATTTTATCCGACCCACTGGCCACACCCTGAAACCCTTGGACATTGAGGTCATGAAGCGGTTGAGCTCAAGAGTGAACTTGATTCCTGTGGTAGCGAAGGCCGACACTCTGAGCCCTGCCGATCTAGCCCGATTCAAGCAGAGAGTATGCGATCTAGGAGAGTACATTCAATGCTTATATCGTGCTGACTTCCCGTTCAGATTCGAGCAGTTATCGAAGCACAAGGTATCAAGATCTACCAGCCACCACTTGAAGAAGATGACGAGGCTGCCGCGCAACACGCTCGGGGTCTCCTCGAAGCCATGCCCTTCGCAGTCATCGGATCCGAGAAGGACGTTAAGACCCAGGATGGGCGTGTGCTGAAGGGACGTCAGTATTCATGGGGTGTTGCAGAAGTCGAGAATGAGGATCACTGCGACTTCAAGAAGCTGCGGTCGATACTCATCAGAACACACATGCTTGACTTGATCCATACTACGGAAGAGATGCACTACGAGGCATACCGAGCGCAGCAGATGGAGACGAGAAAATTTGGTGAAGCTCGACCTCGAAAGCTGGACAACCCCAAGTTCAAAGAGGAGGAAGAGCTGCTCAGGAAGCGCTTCACGGAGCAGGTTAAGATGGAAGAGAATCGGTTCCGACAGTGGGAGCAGAAGTTGATCTCCGAGCGCGATCGCTTGAACAAGGATCTCGAGAGCACACACGCGGCGTACGTACTGACAATACTATGCCTGTCAATTCTTTTGCTAATAATTCATGCAGTATCAAGAATCTCGAGATGGAGTTGGAACAGATGCAAGGAAGCGTCCAGCGAAGCCACGGACGTCGTTGAATGAGGTGGGCTTTCCGGATATACCGACACAAGCTTGCTTCTCTATATATCGACGGGGCTGGGGATATTTCGCGGTGCTCTAGTGGCTTGTTTCGTTTGATATGGAACATTCAAGCTCGAACGGTGTGTTTCTAGCGCACGAGGGGAGTCATGAGTTTCGAGCCAAATAGCGTAGCCAAAAGGGGATAATAATCAATTGAGGAACGCAGCTATACGAGAGGGTTTGCCTGAAGGCTTTAGATAATGCCCACTTCTCTCACAAGGCATGTGCTTTCGCACACCGAGTTTCCAAACCAGCCTTCTGAGTGACCAAACTTTGTGGCGCTAGCCTTGTTTGCGATATTCGTTTCCATTCTCCATAGACTCTATTGCTTCTAAAACACTGCAACCTGCGCAAAAGAGGGATACCTACTATCATATTGTGCTATGGAAGACAAGTGATACTCTGGAGCAACTCTGCTGAATTCATTTCTGAACTCTTCAGCATGGCTTACCATTCTCTGGCCATCGCCAGAGCCGCGTTGGCGGCCAGCATGATGAGGCCCGATCCAACTTCATTATCGCGAGCCGAAAGTGCCCAATTCCACGACCTCCTTGATGCAATACTGAACCTTTGCTCGTCGACCAACATCCAGGTTTGAAAGCTTCACCTAATCCAGCTGGTGAGATGGCTAAGAGCAAGCATGAGGACAGCGGTGCAAGGATTGGCTCTTGAAGAACATCATACCCTCCGCAGCTCGCATAAGTGCCGTCGGAAAATACATTGTGGCCCTTTCCGCCTCGCTCGCCAGCATCGATGAAGGTGCCGCCAAGACGGTCCACGATCGCGGAACTCCTGCCCGCCGGAAGAAGTTGCACCTCCTCTACCTGCTGAACGATCTGCTTCATCATACGAGATACCATGCCGAGTCACCTTCTGCATATTCTGTGCTTACTGGCAATCTCCAATCGTATCTTGTGGATCTTTTCAGTGCAGCGTCTACTTATGGCATGGATACGCATCCCAAACACCACCAAAAGATCGAGGACCTTCTGCGCCTTTGGCAGGAGAGAGGCTACTACCAGACATCATATATTGACAAGCTACGAGAGTCGGTCAAAATTGCTGCCACAGCCGACCATGAAATTGCAGCGCTGTGTAGGCCCTCCGATAGCCAGCGAGATCACAATCTTGCCGAAGAGAAAAGGGACACTCCCTACATAATGCCAGCATCACATGGCGACCCATCTACTCCCTATTACGACCTGCCAGCTGCCAACATGATGCCTCATATCGTACCCAATTCTTCAAACCCGATTAGTTCCCACATGGTCAAACCGCTCCAATTTGTCGCTGGACCTGCTGATCAGACTTTGGTTGCTTTTGTAAAAGATTTCTTGAAGCAGGTTAGCTCCACAGATGGACTCGACTTAGAGAGCATGGAGAGCGGCACTGTGGACTTGGATGAGTTGGGCCAATACGTCCTGCGTGATGTGTCTACAAATGAAGTTGTACGAGGTCAGGGGTACTATGGATGGTCTCAAGATTTCTGTGAGAAGATGAAGAGCGGCGCAAACATCGAGTCATTTCGAAAAGGGATTGGGCACGATGATTACGATGATAGAAGTTCGAGTCCTCGCAAAAGAGCAAGGCGCAGCTTCTCCCCGAGCACCAGCAGAAGCCGATCACGGACAATGTCTCGGAGCCCATCGCGAGGGCGATTTCAACGATTTCGGAGCCCATCACGATCTCCCTCTCGGCCACGGTCGTATTCTCCTCCACCTCCACCTCGTGTCTATTCACAAGGCCAGCCATCGGCCAACCCGCTGTTTTCACAGTCCGTTCCGCAAGTGCCTCCGTCTGACATTCCAACATTTGCCATGGCTCCTGATACGCAACAACCGGAGCATATGCAGGCGCAGGCATACAATCCAAGCCCTTCACCTCATTCAATGCCAATCCCTCCTTCCCCCTTTACCTCAGGCTTTCCTATTGGGCCAGGCGGTGTTCCTATACCTCCACGGCCACAGAATTACAACGGTCCATGGCCACCACCTCCACCACCCCCTATGAACCCGCGAGAGTATCAGAATTCGGGGCCACCTCCTTTTGCAAATGGAAGTATGGGCTACCAACCGCCGCCCGGAAATCCGAACTATGGGTGGAGACCGCAGCTGGAAAACCTCTCTGACCCGGGCGCAAGCTATCAACACGGCGCACCTTCTCAGCCGCAGCACCCCTACGACAGCCTAGGCGCGAACGGGCGCGGCAGAGGTTATGGAAGGGGGCCTTTCGCGAGGTAGCAGACGACACAATAGTCCGATTCGTTTTGGCAGCCGAGCTCTCCGGAGTGAGATGCCTCGACACAGTCAAACCCTACAGACCTACTAATCTGTTGTAGGCAAGGTTTCCTGTCCGCTTTGTTCTTACGTAGACGGCTGAGGGCGAGACGGTTCGGCCAAGCGATCAGGCCGGAGACTGGTGGCCGATGACGCGATTTCTATTAATTGCAGCAAGAAGAGATCATGTGCCTCTGTGGTCGAGGGTCTGGTGCCTGAGGCTTGAGAGGAGACTTGGGTAGATGTAGTTTAGCAAGAAGCCTTGATGTATGACCGGGCCATGGTCGATACCATTGGCCTAAAGTCTTCAACTTTGGAGCTTGCGAAGGAAGCGAGAAAGGCGTTTTCCCCCTCCTCAATCCTTGATGCTACTGCACCTGGAAGTGTGGGGTCTTGCAGCAGTCATAATGATGACTTGCAGGTCCAGTTCAGGGCGGCCCCTCTCATTCCAAGCTCAATGCATGAACCGTGGAAAAAGGGGTCTTTGTTCCGGCTTTTGGTCTGCTCCTGCTCTGCTGCGGTCGACTAGCATCTATGATAAGCACATATGGCACAAGTGTGTCATATGGGGAATAGACTCCACGACATGAAATCTTCCCACATTCTACAAGTCTATCTATTGAAGGATGTGGAAAGATCCCCCACGAATGAGGATTCGTCGTTGGCTCAAGCATGAGAGTACCTTAAGCAGCTCCATGCCTACAGAGTCAGTCCAGCCAGCCACTCATACTGCTGTGACAGCGTGCTCTCGGGCATTAAGATGGCGATACAGTCATACCATCATCACATACACGCCCGGTCTCCCAGACCGCATATTGGCTCACGCTTCAGCGTTCCAGCACATCTTCTAGAGGCTTGGATTGTAGTACATAGAGACACGGTCCATATTCTTGGAGCATCAAGGACACTATGAATGGATCATCGATCCTGCGCAAGGACCTCCCTCGATCCATTCCTTCACTAGATAAGGTAAGTACCTACCTATGTAAGATCTGTGTGCTTGGGAAGTTGTGGGACGAAAGGGAGCATCGATTCCCCACCAGCCCACCAAACAGCCGAATCTTTTCCCCTCTCTGCCTGCTCCCACACTTGTCCAGCTTTCCACCCTAACCACGACGACCCCTACCACCACTACTCTCTTACAGTACCCCACGCTTCTAGCAAACCCTTATGCAGCTTGATGGAAGCCTGCGTACGCCTCTTTAGCCTTCCCGAAACCTCCTCTTTTCCAGACTTCCAATGGTTCACACTGCATCATGCTCAGGACGGGACTGAACGATAGGTACCGCAATTCTACCCTTTACAATTCGCTGGCAATACCACCTTAGATGATGCAGCCTGACTTTGACTTTGCCTGTTTGTTGTATTGTTTCTCTGCTGTGCTTCAATCCATCTTCATGCTCTCATCTGCCGTCGTGATCCCGCTGCATCTGCCCTCCACCACATCCATTTGGCACAACCAAGCAATTGCACGCCCAAGCCTTACTCAGCTGAGACCCTTCCGCGTTCATGCTTGTTCGCATTACTTTATACCATCAAACCTCTCCTCGACGCAGCAGCCGCATGAAGCATTCAGGAATGACAAGGAAAGCGTCGACCTTTTACCGTCCGCCCAACGGAATCTCGCCTCAAGGATCGTTGCCTGTCTTGCGATAACTGTACCATTCAAGTTGTCATCTCAATATTAGATTAAGAAGTTTCCAATGTCGAATGCAGTTGCATGAGTTCTCGTGCACGTAAACCCTTCGTCCCAGCCCAAACTGATCACACATTGTCATCATGGAGCAGTCCCATCTCCTCATGTCGGCGCAAATACACTTCGTTGTAAGTCCACAACATTCCATCAGGCGGCCTAAGTGGAGAGATTGCCTTCATCATGGGTTTCGGAGACCGGCGGTGGGGGTGGTCGACAAATACTCGACAGGCCAAACAGTCCAAACAGCCAGCTGACTGACATCATATAGGATGCTCCCCTGAGCCTGATCCACATACCCTTGCAGCAGTATCAAGACTACTTGCCTACCATTCTCAAGCTGCTTCTTCCATCTTGTAAAGAATATTCCCCTGATACTTCATCTGAGGATCTGCAAGAGCACTCAACCTGGGCGAATCAGCATCCATTCTTGAACGTATCGGTCACTCCGATTGAAGCTTCGCTCATCTGCTCTAAGCACTTAGCTGAGACTTATTTCGCTCCTAAGATCACTCAGAAGAAAGCATCGTCAGTCAAAGGAACTAGCCATGCATCCATCTCAGCCGAGAACTATGTCGTGTTTTCTGTCGAAGGAGCAGGAATGGAAGCAGGACAGCGCGTACTCGAATTGACAGGGCCTTTGGCTCTCGCTGGAATGTGAGCCACCTTGGCAATCGAGCATTTGGGAAATGGTGTCTGAACGACAATAGATCTCTCTTCTTCATCACGACATATTTTTCGGACTACATTCTCGTTCCTGCCAAAGGTGCGCCCTTCTCCACAATGGCAACGTTCTCGTCGCTAACATGACATCTCTGAGCAGCCGAGGGACAAGTCGTCCGCGCCCTCGAGGACCGTGGCTTTACTTTCGAAAAGTCCTCGGAAACCTACGTCAATCCCGCAGCACACCATCGCAATGCATCATCCACGTCTTCCTTCAGCGCCGCTGGATCGCCCACGACCCCGCCACCAACGACCGTTAGTGAACTCCAAGCTCGTACCTTTGCGCTGCTGAACAAGCGTCAAATCATCCCTCGCGTCGACCGTGAACTTCGCCTCGTCCAGTGTGCAGGCCGTCGCGGACACCCACAAAGTTCCGATATCGATGAACTCGGCCTTCAGCTAGGTCTGACAAGATGTCTCATTCGCCAACCTAGCTTCCTGAGTCTGACCTTGACCGAAGACGAGGCAGCGTCGATACTGTTGGAGAAGAGACTTCTCTCGAATTTCGATGTTGGCTCGGACAACGTCCTCCTCGGTAGTAAAGAGGCTCACTTAATTCCAATCACTCTGGACCTCGAGCCGCTCCCGTTTGAGGCTACCGGCATCGTTTGTGGTGTTGCAGGCCGTCTGGTTGGCGGCCATAGTGTGGTGCAGGTAATTGAAATGTCATATTTGTCAACCGCGAAGGCAGGAACGGTGATGGTGGATGAGCGTGATCTCGAGCAGGCGATGCAGGCTTTGCGTGTGGGAGAGGATGGAGCCATTGAACCATAGCAGGCTTGTGCTGTCGACAACTTGACACATAGCGGGCGTTCTCATGAAGAAATAGAGAAAAAAGGGGGGGGCCGTTAATTGTTTTAGGATACTCGGAATTGAAAATCTCACTTTGTGTCATGACGGCATTCCCCAGACGCAGACAGTGCCTGCTGCTCGTCAGTGAATCCGCCAGAGACCTGGTCAACGACTGCAAGGACTCACCATCAACACCAGCACTCGCCCACTCCTTCTTCGAACCATTCCAAGCGACAGCACCAGCCACTTTGCCATCATGAGCCTTAATTTTTTCAATCACCTTCCCCTCCAGCAAATCCCAAAAGTAGATATGCCCATCCTCACTTCCACTCAGAATCACAGCATCCGCCAGCCCCAAGCACGACCGAATGCGATATTCGGTATTGGTATGCCCCTTGTAGCTCTGCAACATCTGGCCGTTCCCTTTATCCATAAGCCGAATCGTCGAGTCCAAGGTAGACACCAAAACCGCATTCCCATCTCTCGTCTGCTGCACGGACGTAATCGGATCTGTCCCCAATATCAGCCATCATCCTCTCCCCCTTGTCTCCTTTCCAAGCATGCGGAAAACCTACACCCAATACAATCCACACACACAACCCCCATCCTCACATCCCACACTCTCACCCTCCCATCCACCCCCCCAGCCAAAATCTCCCACTCCCTCACCTCCACCCCACTGACGCTATCCCCCGGCCCCTCCAACACCTGCACCGCCTTCCCACTCGAGCTCCTCCCATCCCACACCCTGACCGTAGCGTCAAAACTCCCACTCACGACAACCCCATCGCCCTCTCCCCCAAAATCCACGCAGTTCACCCGCCCGAAATGCCCGCTCCACCGCCGCAGCGTGCGCGCCGTGGCCACGTCCCAGAGGAAGACGGTCTTGTCCCCGCCGACGGAGCTGAAGCGCGCGTTGTCGGTGCTGACGGCCAGGTCGAGGACTTCGTAGCCGTGCGCGGAGTAGGTTTGGATGAGGCCGGATTTTGGGACTGTGGGGGTGGATTTGGTCGGGTTGTAGAGGTGGATGGAGCGGTCGGAGGAGCCGGTTAGGATCTGAGTGAGGGTTTAGCTTGGGGGAAAAGAAGGGGGGATCG
>JAABUQ010002533.1_pt1 | contig 35880 bp, 36 predicted proteins | sample 5560001 | NCBI WGS metagenome assembly JAABUQ01 (sample SAMN10711888, study PRJNA513371) | rock metagenome | isolation source: Antarctica rocks | place: Antarctica: Victoria Land, Finger Mt nord | collected 2015-12-18
GGCAGGGCTTTTTCGGCTTCGGCTGTTTCGGCGTCTGGGGCTTGTTCAGGCGGTGGGATCATGCCTTGATTGTCGGCACCAGACCTCGGAAACCAGACCCGCTACTTTTGAAATAGATTGTAAGCAAAGCACAGAAGTGTAGCACCTCAACCTAGAACAGAGAGAACCACTGCCCCAGCCAGTGCCAGTGCAGATAGGTAGATTGCCGCATCCATTTGCCATGTTGTAATCCGCCATCGCATATTTCAGCGTTGAGAACAAAAGCAAGAGAGACGCGAGGGTGTACAAACCGAAGCGACGTAAAGTGTTCTTTTTCATGCAAAGCATTCCCTTCTCCATGTTGAAAGTGGTATCGTGAAGCCACAGTTGGCCTCACATATCAAGATTGTGGTTTGAGTCCTTGTATGTCTCCTTTCGTGATCAGAAATTGTCGCTGCTTCCATCTTGCCATAACTTGTTTTGGGGAACATGAACCAAACTACCATCAAAATGTATGACTTGAAAGAAAGGCGCTCCTGAAGAAACGTGTGTATGAATATCGCAGATGATCGCTGCGGCTTGCTCTCCCCGCCGTGCATAAACCGCGTCAGACTCTGGTCCTGGGATGCACGGCCAAACGTAAGACGAAAAAGTTTCATGCCCCAAGTTCTGCGGGTCTGGACTAATTGCCTGTAAGTCCCGGTACTCCAGGGGACAGACAAGTATTGAAGGGGTTTTGATATAGCTAGGGACAAGCTCCGAGGTCGGATTGTCGGGCATTTCGTTATAATCTTGTCTGTACATTTGCAAGGCAAGCCAAGTTTGGTGCATATTAGAGGCACATTGCGTTTCTTTAGCACGGGTTCGTGCCGCAAACACAGCCGGGGAAATCAGGGCGTAGAGAAGCATGACAACAGCGAGAACAACAACGACTTCAACTAAGGTAAAACCGTTCTTCAGCTTCATCTTTGGTCTCCTTCAAACGACTTCAAAGTTAAGATGCTCGGAAAGCCGCTCCCGGTATTGAACGGCAATTACCGTAACCAATCCAAAAGCCATAAGTACATATCCATGAGTGATTGGCAAGTTTAGATAAACATCCTCGCTTTGCACAACAAGGAGTACTACGAGTGCTTCGATGACGCCAAGCAAAAAGCAGGCATACCCTAGCCAAAGCGTATGGACATTCCCAATTTTCCATTCCGCCGCCTTGAGATTTCGGAAAGGAAGCCTTGATAGCCAGCCAAGTAGACTACCGACCAACGCAACGACAAAATATCCTTCATCCCAAAACAACGGATCAGGGATGTTCATTAACAGTCCCAGGGAATGTGCTCGGTGGATAGTATCAGCACGCTCAAAAACATTATGACGTAAGGTGATGCCCCGGAAGTTGTGAATGATGACAAGAAAGATGACAATGCCGCAAAATGAGTACATTATGCTGCGCCAACCCAAACGGTAGCCAAGAAACGCACAGCAGACTAGGAGTGGTGTCCACCACTGTACTGCAAAAGAATATAAATGCGGTAGCCTAGCAACATCAAGCAAACGGTTGTCTGTGTGGATGACAAGTAAAAGCAAGGTGGAGATCTTGCCGCCGTAAATGTGACATACTATATCTACCAGTGTCTCCAGGAAAAGAAAGCTGCCGCTGACGAACAGGCAAGTCAGCAGACTGAACTGTGGGTCAACTGCTTTAACAGCGGTTTTGCGGGGAGTGGAAACCATTGCAGCACCCTTTCTTGCCAGCAGACGTTACTTTGCCGTCAAGGAAAAATCGTGAACCTCATGGATAGACGTAGAAAATGTTCGATCTTGGCCTTGAATGTAAACTAGGCGACCTTGCTTGTCAAGTAGAAACAGACGAGGATACCAAGCAACGTTATATGCTTTTTCGTTTTGGTCTGAAGAGTTCGTATAGAAATTTAGATGAAGATGGTGAGAAGCAAGAAAGCTCGTAATGCCTTGCGCTTCATCGGGCACAAGCGCTTGGACTTGAACGTTGGGGGATGAGTCTTGCAGCGCTTGTGCTTCACGCATATAAGACAGCGAACATTCGCGGCAGCCGGAAAAAAATACTAGGGCTTGAAGTTTGGGTGACGCTTTTGCAAGATTGACTGTTCTGCCGGACAAGTCAGTAATAGCTAACGGGGGAGCAGACTGAGACAGCGGGGGATCATTGAACGGATAGAAGGGCCGGTGCATAATCTGGCTCTTGGTGAGCAGAATGCGCGGTGACCAGCCGTGGTTGAGGAGAAATGCGGCGACAAAAAATACTTCGACGATTAAGACGAAGAGAAGGAAGTTCTTGTCGAGACCTCGGCTTTTAACTTTCGCTAACATCAGAATTCTCCGATACTGCTAAACCAACTGCTAAAGAACTTTTACCGCGCGACTCTTCAGAGAGCAGAACTAAATTACGATATTCGCAATCTATATTTGTAATCTTAACAACTTTTTCGTGCGGTGTCAATAGCAAAAGCGATTTTTGCAAATTTATTTTTATCGCATCGCCACCGCCGTTCTCGCCCCACCCTGCGCCGCCGCCATCTTCTTCTGGAAGTCCGCCACGCTCAGCCGCCCCGTAATTCGCAAAGACTTGATTTCCTGCCCCGTCTTCGGGTCCAAGAAAATCACCGTCGGCAGGCTGCCAAACCCGTACTGCTTTTCTAAGGCCGCGCTGGGCGCACTGCTCCACTGCGTCAGATCCGCCCGCAGCGTTACGAACTTGTCCGCCAATACCGGTGCGGCAGCGGCGTTCTCAAAGACGTCATGCTCGATCTCTTTGCAGTTGACGCACCACGCCGCCGTGAAGTCCACAATGACCGGCTTGCCCGCCTGCGTCGCCGCCGCGACTGCCACCGGGCTGTACGGTGCCCAAGCCGTAGATTGCGGCGCGGCGGCTGTCTGAACTGTCTGCGGGCGCGTCAGAAACCGCGTGAAGTCGGCAGCATTCGTAATCGTCCCCGCGTACTTGTCTTCTACTGCTTCCGTCTGCGGGTTTACGACCGCGTACAGCGGCAGGGCGACGTCGCCGAACTTCGTGAGCTGCAAGTGCTGGTTCGCCGCATCGCCGGGCCGGTCGGTGTAAAGCTGGACCCGGACATAGTTCGCAAGCTGCGACTTGACTTCCGAGCGCGGGAAGACGTTGATCTCGTTCCAGCGGCAGTTCGTGCAGGTGACGCCCGTGAAGTCCACAAACAGCGGCTTGTTCTCACGCTTTGCCTGGGCCAGCGCCGCCGCGTAATCGGTCAAAAACGGCAGGCTGTCCGCCGCCCCTGCACTCGCCGCCCCGCCGTAGCCTGCCGGCGGCAGGAATGTTCCGAGTGCGCCGATAGGCCGGCCCGCCAGCCCCCAAAAGCAGAACAGCGCAAAGAACCCAAACGTCGATGCAGAAATCCAGCGGCCTGCCGAGACTCTTGCGCCCGGCTTTTCGAGTTCCCCGGCCACACCAAAGCGCAGGGTTCCGGCGAGGTAAAGTGCGGCGGCAGCGAAGATCAACGCCCACGCCGCCAGCAGCACCGGCTCGGTCAGGAGGCGCCAGTTCCAGACCTGGTCGGCGTTGGACAAGAACTTGAGCGCGGCGGCCAGCTCTAAAAAGCCGAGTGTTGCTTTGACGCGGGCCAGCCAGACGCCGCCTTTGGGGATTTTGGAGATCCACTGGGGGAACGCGGCAAAGACCAGAAACGGCGAGACGAACGCCAGCGAGAAGACCAGCATCCCAAGAAGCGGCAGCAGACGCGCTCCGTCCGCCGCCGCGACCAGCAGCGTCCCCAGAAATGGCGCGGTGCAGGTAAACGACGCCAGCACAAAGGTGATACCGAGAAGCCCCAGCCCAACCAGCCCGCCTCGGTCTTTCGCTGTCTGCTGAAGCGCGGTCAGGTTCGCAGGCAGCGTGAGCTGAAGGGTCTCAAAGAACGAGAACGCGAAGACGACAAACACGACAAAGATGCCTAGATTGACATAAGGGTTTGCCGCAATGTTGTTGATGCCGGTCGCGCCCAGCGTCGCCGTCACCGCCGCGCCGAGGGCGACGTATAAGAGAACAATGCCGAGAGCGTATCCTGCCGACAGCCGAACGAGCCTCGCTTTGTCGCCATCGGCCTGCTTGACAAAGCTCGTCAGCGTAATCGGGATGAGCGGGAAAACGCAGGGCGTGATGAGCGCCAGCAGCCCCGCGCCCACGGCGGCGAGGAGGAAGAGCAGAGGCCCCCCCGCCCCCAATAATGGGGGAGCTGGAGAAGAGACAGACGGAGAAGAGGCCGCGCCCTCTGCTCCTATTCCTTCCGTTCTGGCTCCCCCATCATTGGGGGCAGGGGGGGCATACTCAGCCCGCACAGCGCCGGGAACCACGGACAACGTGACGGGTAGCACAACATCAGTCGGCGGCAGGCAGACATGGTCGTTGCAGGTCTGGTAGTGGAGCGTCACCGCAGACGCCGCGCTCTTCACGGAGAACTGCCGGATGAACGTCGCCGCAGTTTCGTGGTACGCGACTTGTGTTTGGAAGTTCGGGTCGAACTTCTGAATGGGCGCGTCTTCGGTTGTTTGTCCCAGCGGCACCGCATCGCCGAGCGCCGTCAGAGAAGTCGTGGCGGGTCCGGTGGCGGCGGGAACAACCGAGTAGACATGCCAGCCGGGATCAATCTGCACTTTGACTGTCACCGTGACCGCCTCGCCGGGATGGGCGGGCAAGGGAGTCGCCGACGCGGCGAAATGCACCGGCAGCGGCGCGGCGTATGCGCCCGCCGTCAGCAGCGCCAGCGTGAACATGAGACAGACGTAACGAAGCATCGTCATACAAGAACCCTCAGAAAGCATTACAAAGAGTATTACAAAAGCCGGGCGGTTATCGTTCCCCAGCGCACCCCGGACAACAAAAAAGCGCCGACCCCTAGGGCCGACGCTTTCCTTTACGCTGCTTCGTTTGTCGCCGTCAATTTCGGCAACGTGCTATCATTATGGCATCTGAGAGGCACTTGCACAAGGGGCAAGCAAAAGCAATGAGCGGGTAGTTATTGACACTTTTGCCGCATCGCAGCCATCCGCGATACTCCTAGCAGAAATCACAGGAGCAGAAATCGCTTCTTATTCGTTTCGCCCGTTTCTTATTTGTCGCGCGAAATCACTCAGACACGATCACGACTTTGCCGCTCTGGCCTTTATCGGCCACGTCATACGCTTCCGCCGCCTGGGCCAAGCTGAACCGATGCGTCACTGTCTTCTCCGGATGCAGATCCCAGCGCGACAAGCGCTCCAGCAGCTCTTCCATGTGCGGCACCGAGGTCACCCACGAGCCGTACAGCGTGATCTGCGGATGGATCAACAGCGGCGACACGTCAAACGAGATGTCGTTTCCCTCTCCCACAAAGACGCACCGACCCCACTGCCGCGTCCCTTGCAGCGCAAGTTTCCGGGCCGGGCCGACCCCGGAGCAGTCAATGCTCGCCTCGCAGCCCTTGCCGCGCGTTGCGGCCTTGATCTTGTCCAAAGCATCGGCGTCGCTGATGAACGCTTCGTCTACCAGGCCAAGCTCCCGTGCCAGGTCAATCCGGCCCGGACTGACATCTACGCCGATAATCTGCGTCGCTCCCAAAGCCCGCCCCAGCATCGCCGCCGCGAGGCCCACGGGACCCAGGCCCGTGATGAGCAGCCGGTCCCGGCCATCTACCTTGATCCGCGTCAGCGCCTCCCAGGCCGTGCCGAAGCCGCAAGCGACCAGGGCGCCGTCCACATACGACAAGTTATCAGGCAGGGTCAAACAGGTGTTTTCCTCGGCCAGCAGAAACTTGGCATGGCCGCCGTCCCGCTGCCAGCCGTAGGCAGCCCGATAGGCTGTGTGGCAGGAGATCATATATCCCGCTTGGCAGTCCTCGCAGACCCCGCAGCCGCTGATATGGTACAGCACTACCCGGTCGCCCGGCACAAACTTCTTGCACCCCGGCCCGACCACTTCAATTTGCCCGCACGGCTCATGCCCGGCGATGACGCCCCGGTACGCTTCGTCGCCGACTCCCAGATGCTCCCGGTAGATGGCCCGGATGTCCGAGCCGCAGATGGACGACGCCTTCATGCGGACCAGCACCTGCCCGTAGCCCGGCGTCGGCACCGGCTGCTCCCGGAACTCCACCGTGGAATTGCCCGGCAGGACCACACCCGTCATTGTCTCACGCACTATTGTTTGCTCGCTCATTGAACAATCTCCCCGTTCACGTCCCACAAATCTTCCCACGTCTGCCCGTCGCGCCACAAAAAGACGTGGCCTTTGATCAAGCGGTTGTTCTGATCAATCCCTGCAATCGCCGCCATTTCCTCGTCTGTCAGCGCATCACTGGCGACTGATTGCAGCGTCGCGACATACTGCGACGGCTTCACCGAGAACGGGATCGGCACTTGCCCACGCTGAGTCGCCCACAGGAGGCAGACCACGGCGGGATGCACCCCATGCCGCTGGGCAATTTCCACAATCACTGGGTCTTCAATGTCTACCGTGTCGTCCGGCATTTTATCGCGCTCCGGGCGCGACGGCGACCCGATGGGGCTGTACCCAATCGGCACCACGCCGTTTTCTTTAACAAACGTAAACAATTCCGGCTGCTGGAAGTGCGGGTGCAGCTCCATCTCGTTCGCGGCAGGCTTAATTTTTGCATCCCGCAGCAAAAGCGTCAGCTTCGGGATCGTCATATTGGACGTACCGATATGCCTCACCAGCCCTAGGTCCATAAGCTGCTCCATCTGCCGCCAGACGCGCATATATTCGTCATGCACATACGGCCGCGCGTGCGGGTCCCGCGAATGTGCGTCTACGCCCTTGCCGTGCGAGTTCGGGAACGGCCAATGCACCAGAAACAAATCCAAATACTCCAGCCTCAAGTCCGCCAGCGACTGCCGGCAGCTTGCGATTACTTCCCCATCGCCGTGCCTGTCGTTCCAGACCTTCGACGTGATCCAAAGTTCTCCGCGCCCCATGCCGCCCGCCATCACGTCTTGCAGCGCGTCCCCGACTTCCTTTTCATTGCCATAAACGCTGGCGCAGTCAAAATGCCGATAGCCCGCCGCTGCCGCCCCCCGCACCGCCTGCGCCGCCGAATAATTGTCCGACCCAAACGTCCCCAGCCCCACCGCCGGCATCGTCGCCCCCGACGCCAGCCGGACCTGCGGAACCGCGCTGGAATTAACCCAACCCAAAGTTGCGTCTGTTTGTGTCAATTTGCTTGTATCCTCTCAGGAGGTAGTTTATATCGTCCCGGACTTCGATGAAATACCCGCGCGTCTGCATAACGCAGAGTATGCTTATGAGGCGGGTCAATCAGCGCCAAATCCAACATTGACTATTGATGGCTTATGTTGGACGCATTGACGAAAGCAACGAAAAAACTTACGGTTTCCAATGCGAGTTTAATCCAGCCGTTCGTTTTATCTGTTGACGATCTTGACCCAATGAGCGTGAAAGCAATGATCACTGAAACAACATCAATCAGCAAACCCAAAGGAACACCGCCCGCAATAAACGCCAGCCATGCTACCAATGAAAGTAGCCACATCATCACAATCCTGCCCGGATGCGACTGAGCAACAAGCCGGACAGCAGTTTGCGGAACATGCTCCGAATACACAACTTCTTTTACTATCTCTTTGAGTGTTTCCCGATCAACTGAGGAAATGTTAGCATGAGACGCATCTGTTCGTACACTTGTTTCGGCTTCCGGTGCAGTATCTACCGGATCACCGAAGCGATGAGTGCATCTTACGCAAACAATCTCCCGAATGCCTGAAGATGTCCCACACTTCAAGCAGGACTTCTGAGGTTTTCCGATGTTTAGGCAACGCGGGCAGTCCTTGTCAAATGCCGACAGCATATAGCCGCAATCTGGGCAGTCCATAGTATCCTCTAAAATAATAGCAAATTGAACAGAAAGCAGCATAGCCTTTGTATAGTGGACTGCCAGCTTTCTGGCATTATATCACAATTCTACCATTAGGGGAACTAGGGCAGTGAGGAGGTTTCTTGAAGAAGCCTGGAGCGCTCTCCATCTACGCCCTGACAGCCTGTGGGCCGAAGAAGTCCGGCGGCGGGGTATACTCAGGACAACGCGAAACCGGAGAGTGTGCCATGACGACTGTAACTATTGATGATGCGCTTGCGAGCCACCTGCGAACGCTGCGCGGTACGGATGACCTCAACGCAGTGGTCGCTGAAGCGCTTGCCAAAACCGTTCGCGACTGGGAGCGGGAAGCGCAGGGGCGGGCCGAAATGCAGGCCATGCTGGACGGACCGCGCCACACGCTCGCTGAAGTGGACGCAAGAATTCGGCAGAAACACGGCTATCCTGATTTGTCCCATCTCACGCGTGAGCAGATTGCGGAAGAAGCCGAACAGGTCATCGCCGCAATGGACCCGCAGGTTCGCACCGAGATGGAGCGCGAAGGATGGCTGTAAAGTATGTTCTTGTTTTCAGTGATCCCGCCGACGCTGATCTCGACCGGATGAACATTTCCTTCAACCGGCGCGACCCGGACTACGCAGTTCGGTGGGAGGCTGGTCTCTATCAATTATTGCGAGAGCTTTTAGAGTTTCCGGGACCGGTGTCTCATGCCCGCGACGAGGAAGCTTCACTCCATTATGGACGTGAAGTGAGGCGAATGCTCTATTACGGGCCGACCCAGCGGCGTTCCGGGACAGCCATTCGCATTTTGTTTACTCTTTTGCCGCCTGCCCCGGACGATCCGCCGGAAACTGCTGAAACTGTGATCTTTCTGCTGCGTCTGCTTCACGGGTCGCAATCACTGACTTCCGATACTCCTGAGCCTTAAAGCACGGCTGGCCTCGTTTCCTTGACACTCTTCTCGGCGCAGGGGTATAGTGAATCATGCTCCAAAGATTACCTGGCACTCGGTCCCCTGGCGCTGCCGCCGCTGCCGTGCCGCTTCTGCTGACGCTTTCGTTTGCCGTACTCCCCCATCCCGCGTTTGCCGCCCCGGCTCCGGCGTCCACCGAAGGCACGGCGCGGGTGCAGACGCTGTATACGTCGTGGGACGATTACTACTTTTATGCGGCGTTTCGGGTGCACGATACGAATGTCTTAGGCACAAATACGGCGACGACATCTCAGCCGCAGCAGGACGACGATGTGGAAGTGTTCTTTGAGACCGATGACGCCCGCGCGAAGGTCCGCACCCCGCAGACAGTCCAGATGGCCGTGTCGGCGGCGCAGGGGGCGTATTTCTCAATCGGCGACGGGACCAAAATCCCGAAGGGCAAGGCGGTCTATTCCTATAAGTACGCGGTCACCGTCAACGGAACGCTGAACAAGCCCGAAGACACCGACACCGGCTACGATGTCGAGCTGGCAATCCCCTGGTCCGAGATGGGCCGCTCCAAGCCGCCCGCGCCGGGCGAAGTGTGGGGCTTCAATGTCCTTTCGCGCGACAAAGACAGCGCCGGCACGCCCGCCAATAAGTTCTACTCGCTGTCCACCAGCGTCAAAAGCAAAGGGGATGTCCAGAACCCCTCCAAATGGTCCCGCATCGTGTTTGTGTCCGGCGGGGCCGCGACGCCGTCTACCCCCGATAAAATCCTCTGCGCGAAAGTCGTCGGCCAGTTCCCGCGCGTCAATGGCACGATTGTCAGCGGCGACTGGCCCGCCGTTACCCGCGCCTCCTTCGGCACGGAGGCGGTGACCGCGCCCGCGCCGACTCTGGCCGAAGAGCCGAACACGACCGAGTCGCCGTTTGACAACCCGCCCCCGCTCGGCATCGCCGCGCCCGCGAGCCAGCAAAAGCAGGCGGCGGAAATCGAGACCGGCACGATTGACCTGCCGAACGGCCACGGGTTTATCAAAGTTGTCCCCGGCGGGATCAAGAACCCTGCCGGCATGGTTCCCCCCCCGGCGGCAGGAGCCGTCGGCCCGGTCCAGACCCGGCGGGTCGGCAAAGGCGAGTACCAGGTGGCGCAGGCGGACCCGGAGCCAAAGTATTCATCGAACGGCCAGTATGCGCCGGTCCCGAACGGCATCACGGTCAACTCCGGCGCGTTCGTGCTGGGAGCGCCGAAGCCCCCCGCGTTTGTCATGGGCATTTACCGGATGGATTTTAACGCCGATTCCCGGCTTGGACCGGGCCAGAATGTGTGGAGCCAGGCCGGCGGCACCCTGCTTGCCGACCAGCCGATGAACGGCTCCGGTCCCTGGTTTTCCGGCCTGCGGACCCAGTGGCACCGCCAGCAGCTTGCCGATATGCGGCTTGCGGGCATTGAGGTGGCGCTCATCCGCACCCAGCCCGGCGACACGCTGCTGGGGCGCGAGCTGGATGCCTTTGTCGAGGCGCTGAAAGAGATGAAAGCCCAGAAGCTGGATTATCCGCTGGTGGGGGTAGACGCAACTACCGGCAAGCCCGATCTAGACTTGATTTACTCGCATGTGCCTCCGGAGTTCCGGGCGATGCAGGATGTCGCGGGCCTCGGCCAGCCGGGCGTTCTGGTCTACGATTTAAGCCTGGGCAGCAGCGACGCCGCCAAGGCGCTGGCCGACGGCACGCCGGTTGCACGGGTTTATCATAGCGACACCGTGGCGACGGTCTCGCCCGGACGCACCGACAAAAACGGCATTGCATCCCGCCACGGCGGGCGGACCTACGACACGTCCTGGCAGGTCGCGCTTGTCTCGACGCCGAACCAGATTGTGGTGGATAGCTGGAACGACTTCGCGCACGGCACCGAGATCGCCGCGTCCCGCCAGTACGGCGAGCAGTATGTGGACGCCACCCGCGCCCAGGTCATCCAGTACGACGGCGACCGGCAGTGGCACGCGAAGTACCTCGCCAACGCCGTCCCGCGCACGATTTTCCCGAAGACGCTCTACCAAATCCCCGTTCGCATCGAGAACGCCGGCGTTCTGCCGTGGCGGGCAGGCGAGGGCTATTCGCTCTCTACCCGCTGGTATCGAAACGGCAAGCTTTACGATGACAGCGCCCCGCGCATTCCCATCGGCAAGGATGTCCTGCCCGGCCATTCGCTGACGCTGTCGCTGGGACTTGTGGCCCGCGACAACTTCGGCGAAGACTTAGAACCCGGTGACTATACCCTGGTCGTGGACATGGTGCAGGGCCAGGACCGCTGGTTCTCCTACGCCGGGGACACGCCGCTCGAAATCGGTGTGACGGTAATCGGCGCGGACGCCGGGGTCGGCGGCACGGCGGCAAACTTCCTCGGCACGGCGACGCCCGGCATCGCCGCCGCCGGGCAAACGCTTTCCTCCACCGTGCAGGTCCGAAACGACGGTTCGGCGTCCTGGCCTGTCGGCTACGCCCTCGGCTACAAGCTACAAACAACCGACCCTGACGGCAGCAACCCTAAGACCGTCGCCGAAGGAAAAGCGCCGCTCGGCACGGACACGATTACGCCCGGCCAGATCGCTTCGGCGGCGGCCCTGGTGCCGCTTGTCGGCGCGGGCGGCCAGCCGCTTCCTGCGGGCGCGTACCGCCTGCATTGGTTTGTTCAGCCGGACGCCCTCGGCACCCTGGTCAACGGTTCCTACGATGAGACTGTGCGGGTTGCCGACACCCTGACGCCGGTGTCCTTTGTGCTGGCCGATGTCCCGCGCACCACCGAGGCCGGCAGAACCGCGACTGCCCGGCTGGCGCTCTTGAATACGTCTGCCCTGCCGCTTAAGAAGTCCGCCGTTCATGTCGGCTACCACTGGTACTATCTCGACGGAACCGAGCGCGAGTGGGACGGCGGACCGACGGCGACGCTGACCCAGGACCTCCCGCCCGGCGCGGCGGACAGCGCAATTTCGGCCTCGTTTGTGGCTCCGAAACAGCCGGGCCGCTACTGCCTGGTTTGGGACACCCGCGTCGGCGACGGCCCCTGGCAGTCTACTTTGCCCCTCGCCAGCGGCGACGCCCTCTTGCAGCAGTTTGTTACGGTCGGCCCCGCCAAAGCCTCGCTTGTGCCGGTAGACCTGACCAAAGCGTACAACACGCTCGGCATCGCGCCGGAGTCCCCCGGCAAGACCGGCGGCTTCGACGGCCACGGCGCGGTTCTGCCGTCCGAGGCTCTGCCGCCGGACGTCACATCCGAGGTAGACGGCGACCCGCTTCTTCTCGGTAAGCCCGGCCTGCCGCTCTACCCGTCCGGCTACTACACCGTGCAGACCGGCACGGACGAAGGCTCCAACCACGCGCTTTCGTTCCTCTACCCTAGCGTCAAGGGTAGCCTGCCAAACGTCGTGGCCTGCTCCGGCCAGACCATTTCCCTTCCCAGCAGCGGCAAATACCAAGCCATCCACCTGCTCGCCGCCGCCAGCGATGGCGCTCCGGTCACAGCCAGTTTCAGCGCCCTTTACGGCTCCGAAACCGTATCTCTGCCCGTCACCGTCGCCGATTGGAGCGCGTCGCCGTCCGTTTCCGCCTTCACTGCCTCTTACCACTACACACCTGCCGGAGCCAAGCCCGGCTCGACCACGCTTGGTGATTACCGCTTGGCCCTGGACCCGACCAAGAAGCTAACGGCTATCGTCTTGCCGAACGAGCACAGCCTGAAGATTGTTGCAATTACTTTGGAGAGAGCACCGTAGTAGAGGAGCATAATATGGATTGGCATGAGTATATCCACAGCGACCCCAAGATACTTGTCGGCAAACCCGTCGTCAAGGGGACACGCTTGGCCGTTGATTTTCTGCTGGGCCTTTATGGCGTGGGCTGGACGGAAGCACAACTTCTAGAAAGCTACCCAACTTTGACTTCCGAAGCCTTGCGTGCGATTCATGCCTATGCTGCCGAATGCCTGCGGGAAGAGAGAATCTTTCCGCTCGCGGTTGCGGGATGAGTATATTCCTCGCCAACGAAAACTTTCCCGTCCCCAGTATTTATCTGCTGCGGAATGCCGGTTATAAAGTTGCCGCGATTATCGAAGACAGCCCCGGCATTGAAGACACAGAGGTCATGGCGCGTGCAGTTTTAGAGAAAAGCATCATTCTTACGTTTGATCGTGATTATGGTGAACTTGTTTACCGTCGTATGCTTCCGGTTCCTGTAGGCATCATCCATCTGCGCTTTGAGCCCTTAAACCCCGAAGAAGCAGGTCACCGCCTTCTTGCATTGTTTGGTGCGGACGAAGTGACGCTGGAAGCATTCTATACAGTCATTGATCAAAACCAAATCCGGCAGCGAAGGCTGCCTTAAGTCGCCGCAGCCGAAACAAAGGAGCTTCCCATGTCCGAACGTCAGCGGTTTCCCGGCCTTTCGTCCACGGCCTTTGAGCATCCGACCGACAAAGCGGCGCTGGCCGTACTGCGGAAAGCGCCCGGCCTCGACTGGGTGTTCCGCAAGTTCAACGAGTTTGGCGGCGACCGGGCCGGGCGCATGTTTTGCCTGTCGGACATGGTGCGGGTAGACCAGAACCAGTGCCGGGATCTGTACGCGCTTTTGGTGGAGTCCTGCGCGATCCTCGACATGCCTGTGCCGCAGCTCTACATCAACCAATTTCCCATTGCAAATGCGTTCACGTTCTGCGTCGATTCTCCGATTATTGTTCTTTATTCGGGCCTGATTGATCTGCTGGACGAAGACGAATGGCGAGTCGTGCTGGGGCATGAGCTGGGGCATATCAAAGCCGGCCATGTGCTGTACCGGCAGATTGCGATCTTTTTGGCAAATCTCCTGCTGCGTCTCGGCGGGCCGACACTTGGCCTTGCGCGGGGCCTCGGTGCCGGGCTATTTTATGCGTTTTTCCACTGGTACCGGCAGAGCGAGCTGACCGCCGACCGGGCGAGCCTTTTGGCGTCGCAAAATGTCAATACGGTCTTAGAGGTGGAGATGAAGCTTGCGGGCGGGTCGCGCAAGCTGTACGCGCAGATGAACAAAGAAGCGTTCTTGAAGCAGGGCCGGGACTATGAGGAGATGGGGAAGGACGCACTGAACTCGTTCCTAAAGCTGGGCCAGACTTTGCAGACGACGCATCCCTTCCCAGCGGTCCGGGCGATGGAGATTGACGCCTGGGCCAAAAGCGATGAGTACAAGGCGATTTTAGGCGGCGATTATCCGCGCGGCTCGGAGGCGCCGGTGTCCACGACGGAAGTGTTTCAAGACACGCCGCCGGACAGCGACCGTACCTGCCCGAACTGCAAGGCTGTGGTTTCTTACAAAGCATTCGTTTTCTGTCCGAACTGCGGCGCGGATTTGCCGCGCTGAGAAGCCCCCCCGCCCCAATTCTAGGGAGCCGGAGCAGCAAGGAAAAGAGCCGACGCGCCCGCGCCTGGCTCTTCTCCGTATAGCTCCCCAGGATTGGGGCGGGGGGGCTTCCTACCGCGCTATTGGCCCCATCTCAGGTGAATGCGAAGGCCCATCCAGAACAGGCACATCGCCGTTCCAAGTCAGCTTGTCAATACTCATCGCGCGGTAGGAGCCTGGCCCTTTGGCCCAGGTATGGTAGGCCATCCAGGTCGTGCCGCCGGCGGTGGTCACAATGTCCTCGCCGCCGGGGCCGCAGACGCCCGGCGTGCTGGCAAGCCAGGGCGCCCGGCGCGGCTTGATATACGGGCCAGAGACGGTGTCGGAGACGGCGTAGCCGATGGCATAGCGGCAATCCACATAAGCATTCGCCGAGTAAAATAAGTAGTATTTCGCGCCGTGCTTCCACAGTGTCGGCGCTTCCACGAGGTCGCCTTCCCAGGGCTGGTCTTCTTTGATTAGCCGCGTCGGCGCTCCTAGTAAATGCAGCCCGTCGGGGGTCAGCTTCTGAACCCAAAGCCAGGTGTCTTTGCCCCGGCTGTTGCCGTCGTTCTTCCAAACCAAGTCGTGCGAGCCGTCAGAGTCAATAAAGCAGCTTGAGTCAATTGCCCCGCCATCGTCCGGCTGGTCTACCAGCGGCTGGGTGAATGGCGAAAAGAACGGGCCGGTCGGGGAGGCGCTGGTCGCGACCCCGACTTCCTGCTGATCGGTCGCGGCGTCCCAGGCCGTGAAGTAGGCGGCGTAGCCGCCGCCGGGCATCTGCCGCACTTCCGGCGCCCAGGTGCGGCCCGGCTTTGCCCACAGCGGCAGGCGCGGCATGGCATCGGGCAGCAGTGTCCAGTGAATGAGGTCGGTGGAGTGGGCGCAGCGCATATTCAGGCGCGGGCTGTTCGCGCGAGGACGCGAGTTTGTCGCGTAGGCATAGTAGACGCCGCCGTCTTCAAGAATGGACGGGTCGGGGAAGTTTTGGTCTAGGACAGGGTTGACATAAGTCGCGCTGGCCTCGAAGGCCGGCACCGGACGGGCGGGCAGCGCGGGCAGCAGCAGTGCGGCAGTGAAAGCGAAGGCGTGAAACGGGTTGAAGCGCATGATTTTCCTTACAAGTGAGCTGTTCGGCGGCGGATAAAATCCGTCAGCAACTCGGCGGTGTCGGACAAGGGAAGCGCACTGGTATCCAGCGACAGATGGTACGCGCGGGCATCGTATTCCTCGCGCCCGATCATCTGGCGGATATACTGGCGGCGGGTGTCGTCGGAGCGCGTAATGAGTGCTCGCGCCTCGGCCTCCGTGGCCGCCTGGGCGTGTTCCAGCAGGCGCTGAACACGGGAATGCTCCGGGGCGTGCAAGAAGATTTTGATCAGGCCGGGGTGCGGCGGCAGAACAAAGGCCGCGAGGCGTCCGACAATGACCACGTCTTCCTCGGCGGCGATCTCTTTCATCACTTTCGTTTCGGCGGCCAGCAGGTCCTGGTCAGTCACTGAGAGCGTTACCGGCGCCTGGTACAAGGCTTCCTGCGGGCTAGTCGTGACTCCGCGCAGCATTCGCTCCCAGAACGAGACCCCGCGCTCTTCCCGCTGCGTGAGGTCCGCTTCGTCCACCTGAAGCTGCGCGGCAGCCTTTGAGACAATTTCCCGGTCCAGGCAGCGGATTTGGAGCGCGTCGGCCACGCGCTGCCCCAAGTACGAGCCGCCGCACCCAAGCTGCCGGCCCAAAGTCACCGTAGTTCTCACGACGCTTCCCTCCAATGTTTATCATACCCGCAGGAACCCAAGCGCACTCCGGCGTGTTGACTTAAAAGAGACCTCGCAGTATAATACCAGCATTCAGCACGACAACTCTGTACGACAACAATTAGTTTGGAATTGACATAATGAGCGAAATTGCGCCGATCAAAGAAGTGAAGCAGATCAAAGAAGAGCGGCTTAAGAAGGAAAAGGCCGGACTTGACGTTCTCGCCGATATTTACCGCTACGCCGAAACCGGCTTTGAGGCGATTGACCCCGGTGACTTCATGCGCTTTAAGTGGTATGGCGTGTACCAGCAGCGGCCTAACAACGGCCACTTTATGATGCGGATCAAAGTCCCCGGCGGGCGGCTTTCCACCGAGCAGCTACGGACACTGGCGGGGCTGACCAAAGACTTTGCACGCGGCATCGCCGACATCACGACCCGGCAGACGATCCAGCTTCACTGGCTGACCATCGAAGATATGCCGGAAATTCTTGCCCGCCTCGATGCCTGCGGCCTCACGACCGCCGGGGCCTGCGGCGATATCACCCGCAACCTGACCTCATCCCCTGCCGCCGGCTTTGACCCGCAGGAGCTGGTGGACACGCGGCCCGTCGTAGACGCCATCCAGAACTTCTTCCACCTGAACAAAGACTTCGGCGACCTGCCGCGCAAGTTCAAGATCGCGGTTGAAGGCTCTCCCATTCAAAGCACCGTGCCACAGGTCAACGATGCGGCGCTTGTCGCGTATCGCCGCGAGAGTGACGGTAGGGTCGGCTTCCAGCCGCTCGTCGGCGGTGGCCTGTCGCTCCAGCCTTTCTTCGGCCAGCCGCTCGACATTTTCCTGCCTGCCGACAATCTCCCGCAGATTGTAGATGTGATGCGGGCCATCGCCGAGTGCTACCGGGACGCCGATCAACTCCGGGCGAAGCGCACCCGCGCCCGCCTCAAGTACCTGATGGCCGAATGGGGACCCGAGAAGTTCACCGCCGAAGTCCGGGCCAAGCTTGACTGGACGCCTGAGCCTGCCGCGCCGGGTTTTGCGTTCTCCGATGAGACGTACCGCGACCATATTGGGGTCAATCCCCAGTCTCAGCCGGGCCTGAGCTGGATCGGGCTGTGCATTCTTGCCGGACGCCTGAACGACGAGCAGATGCGCCGCGCCGCCGATGTCGCCGACAAGTGGGGCCGGGGCGAGGTGCGCCTGACCAACGTGCAGAACATGCTGATCCCGCACATCACCGACGAGAACATTCCGCACGCTCAGGAAGACCTGGCGGCGGCGGGCTTCGCGTGGGACGTTCCTAATATCCGGCGCGGCGCGATTGCCTGCACCGGCATCGAGTTCTGCAACTTAGCCATCACTGAGACCAAACTCCGCATCGGCGACGTGATTACGCACCTCGAAGAAGTCGTACCGAACCCGTATGAGCGCGGCCTGAAAATCAACATGAACGGCTGCCCGAACGCCTGCGCCCAGCACCATATCGGCGACATCGGCCTGCAAGGGTGTCTGGCCCGCCTCGACGACGGCTCCCAGGTGGAAGCCTTCGACATCCTGCTCGGCGGCGACCTCGGCGCTCACCCCTCCTTCAGCCGCCCGATCCACCGCAAGGTCCCGGCGGAGAAAGTCAAGTACGCCCTGGCAAACGTCATCGAGCGCTTCCAGGAGACCCGCGAGGGCGACGAGCGGTTTGCCCAGTGGAGCCACCGCCACACCAACGAAGAGCTGGACACGTTCCTCGGCGTCGAAACCATCGTCGGCGCCCCCGACCTGCCCGCCTCCGCCCAGGGCGCAGGCGCGACCACCTGGCGATGACGGTGACAGCGCAAAGGCCGCCGGGAAATCCCGGCGGCCTTTTCTACGAGACTTGGTCATGCCTCTAACCTACATCGCCCTGCTGCGCGGCATCAACGTCGGCGGCAAAAACAAGCTGCCGATGCCGGGCCTCGCCGCCCTCTTCGCCGAGGCCGGCTGCACCACTGTCCAGACCTACATTCAGAGCGGCAACATCATCTTTCAAGCCTCTCCTGAGATTGCCGCCAGCCTCCCCTCCCAGATTTCAGGCTTGATCGCCGAGCGCTTCGGCCTCCGCGTGCCGGTCGTACTGCGAACGGCAGGGCAGCTTGCCGAGACATTCCGCACCAACCCTTTCTTAGCACAGGGCCTGCCCACCGAAACCCTGCACGTCCTATTTCTGGCCGATCTGCCTTCCCCGGAAAAAGCCGCCGGCTTGGACTCCAATCGCTCCGCCCCGGATGCGTTTGCTGTTCAAGGCCGCGACATCTACCTGCATCTTCCCAACGGCGTCGCCGACACGAAGCTGACTAACGCCTACTTTGGTGCAAAGCTTGCGACTGTCAGCACCAGCCGAAACTGGAAAACCGTGACGAAACTGGTGGAGTTGACGGAAGGCTGACAGACGCCTTTAAAGCGCGGCAAGAGTAAGAGGGCGCGGCAAGCAGCGCCCCTACATTCAATCCGCTTCTTCGTCCACGAAGGTGGACGCTCGGCGTCTGCGCCCCACACCCCAATAAAGCCTTAGCGTAGGACTTCAGTCCCACGCTCTTATTCCCATGTTTCTTGTTACGGCTTCGCCGCCGCAACAATCTCCGCGCCCTGCTTCTTCAGCGCGTCTTCCAGTTCTGTTCCCTTCTCATCGTAGCCGACTGTAGACGCCACGATTTTGCCGTCTTTGTCAATCACATACTGGGTCGGAATGCCGCTGACGTGGTAGAGTTTAGACGCAATGCTGTTTCTGCCGCGCCCTGCCGGGTCAAAGGCGGTCGGGAAGTCGTAGGTCCCTTTTTTGTCCGTGACCCACTTGTCGTAAGCGGCCTTGTCGTCAAACACGCAGACGCCTAAGACCGCGACGTTTTTGTCTTTGACCTGCTGATAGACTTTCTCTAAATGCGGCATGGACATTTGGCAGGGACCGCACCAGGTAGACCAGAAATCCAGCACGACGGTCTTCCCCTTGTAGTCCGACAGATGGACCGTGCTGCCGTCCAGCGCAACCGCCGCGAAGTCCGGCGCAGGTGTTCCATTCGCCAGCAGCGGCTTGGGCGGTGCAGGCGGCGTCGGCAGGTGTGCGCCGGGCGGCAGAGTAAACTTGAAATTGGCGGCGGTGAGCGGCGCGTTGACCCGCACATTCCGTAGCGTCCGCTCCCCAGACCAGCCGATATTGTAGGAGTCTACAACCCGACGTACCAAATTATCGCTGCCGATGTAGAGTGCATCCTGCTCAACGACAACGCCGCCGGGCGCTTTTTTCGTAATGTCCTCTTGAAGCGAATAATCCGGCTTGTACTGCCAGTTGACGACATGGTAAGGATGGCCTTCCCAAATCTGAACGCCGCCATCGGTCAGCGAAAGAAGCTGGCCCTTCGCCTGCTGGTTTTTGACCTGGGAAAGCACAGATTGTGCGGGATTGAAAAAGTCGGAGACCGGCGTATAGTCGCTGCCGACGTTGCGCCCGTGCGGGTCGGCTTTGGTTTTCCGATACTCCCCGCCAAAGAAAACAAGCCAGGCGGTTTTGCCATCGGAAGCGTGGGTCATTGAGTCGAAACCTTTTTCCCATCTGCCGGTCGCCTTGTTTTTGCGGGGGTTCCAATGCTGCTCAAAGGCATAATTCGGCTTCATCAGCTTGATAACGCCGACATTGCGGAACTCACGCGGCGGATTCTGGTAATCGTAGATGTCTGTGAAATCGGCGGTCAGGCTGTGCGTTTTTTGTGTCGCCGTCTGGACTTTTTGGAGCAGCGCTAGCGCAACGGGGTCTACTGGAACGGGCGCTGCCGAAGCGCGGCCAGCCGGCAGGAGCAGAAGCAGGGGAAGCATGGCAGAGGCGCGGAAAAGCAGAGCAGGGTTCATGGGGCGGTCTCCTTGTGGTCAGTCTACAGTAGAAACGGAGCAGAAGTGGAAAACGGTTCGGGATAAAAGGAAACAGATGAAACGAGATAAGGGGCGGAAGTTACTGGCTCCAGTCCTCAATTTGAGCAGACGGCATCGGCTGGAAGTGGGTGAGGTTGCAGGTGATGACCGTGAAGCCATGAACAATGGCGGTCGCAGCGATGCGGCAGTCCCGCGTTCCCAGTCGCTTCACGGCAGCAGGCCAGGATTGGTACAGCGACTCCATTTCCGCTGTGTACGCGAGGTGCGGAAAGGTGTTGAGGTCGAAGACGGTTTTCAAGAGGAGGGCGTAGGCGGCAGGAACTTTTTGGCTGTCTTTCTCAACCTTCGGATTGAGGCTGGCCAGGACTGACATTCGGCCTCGCAACTGTTCTTCTATGACAATGGCAGGAAGCCAGACGCTACCCTGCGGAGCGGCCAATGCGCGAGCGGTGATCCTGCTGTCTCCGTACTGGAACCGGGTGTATGTATCGCTGTCGAATACATACATGGCTACGGCTCATTTTCCAGGTTTTTCAGGTCCCGTTCTAGCTCTTTTTGCCGCTCATCCTTCATAATCTGGACGAACTCATCCCAAAAAGGATCGTCTTTATAACTACCTGCAATGCGGGCGAGTGGGTTGGCCTCGATAGAATTGCTGGGAACCCAGGCATAATCTTTATGAAAGCCATTGCCGTTATGGTTGTTAGCAGGGACCAGAGCGGATTTCGTTCTTCGTTTTGCTTTGACGGCCATGCTGTTCTCCTTGAACGCAGCGATAGGAGAGTATAGCACAAAACGCCCCCGGCACTGCCGGGGGCGTTTTGACAGGAGAGGCAGACGGCAGACTAGCGGATGCCGTGGGCTTTGTTGTAGGCGTCTACCGAGGACCGCAGGCGGATGGCGTAGCTTGCTGTGCGGGCGCGGAACGTGTCGTACTGGCCTTCGGGCAGGTTCGCGAGCGGCTTGGTTAGGAAGGTCTTGACGTAGGTTTCGGCCTCGGTGGTCAGGGGCTTTGCGATATGGGCGTCTTTGCACTCGCGCAGGGCGGCGTACAGAGTTGTTAAATAACGCACATCGGTGACGCCCTCGCGGCAGGCTTCCCATTGTAGAGTGTCCAGAACGCCGCCTTTGACCGGGTAAGTCAGCATGAGGGGGCGGAAGGCGAGCTTCGACGGCGACGCGCCCGCTGAAGTCTCATCATAGGGGTCCGCGCCGAAGGGGGTCTGGTAGTCGGGCAGGAACGCGCCGTACAAATTGGATTTCCAGAGCAGGATGCCGGAGTCCACACGGTTTGTCTTCGGGTCCTCGTTTGTTGCCGGCCAGTACCACCAGTCGCGGGTCATCGAAAGCCGCTGCCCGTTTGTCCGCAGCAGCTTCTGCGGGTACTCGGAATCGCGGTTGTAGACGGCAATGTCGGTGCTTGCGCCGAGGGCCGTGAAATCGTCCTGCTTTGGAATGTAGGTCACGTTTGGAATGCCCGCCTTCTCCAGCGGAGCCATTCGGGCCGACGCCGCCTCGTTCGGCTCCGGGGCGGTGTAGTAGGTCAGTGCCGGGCCGCGCCGGGCCGCCCGGTCGCGCTCCAGCGCCTGCGGGTCGCCGTCGCCTTTGTACAGGTTATAGGCCGTGCCGAGGCCGTAGCGCTGGTACTCGCTCACGGCGTCAGGCAGGGTCGAGGGCGAGTCGTACAGGGACGCAATTGTGTAGCCGTGGGCGTAGATGTCGGCAAGCTGGGCATCCAGCACGTCTTTTGTGACAAAGTCGGTGACGCACAGGGAGCCGTCCGCAGACGGCAGCGCCGCCGGCGCAGAGTCGAGCCGGGAGCGCAGATCTACGCCGTACTGCTTAGCGGGCGACAGCAGCCGAAGCGCGGGGACAGTCAGCGCGACCCGGACAACTACCGGCGCGGGCAGGCCGCGCCCGGTAACGACGACTTTGCCGGTGTACGGGCCGGGCGGCGTATTGCGCGGAACGGTGATCGAGAGCCAGAACTGCTTGGACGTATCGGCAGGAATGTCGCAGACGGCCGGGCCGATCAAACGCGCTTCAGGAGCCGCGCCGCTGAGAGGAACGCGGTCGTCTTTGACGAGAAGCTCCGGCACGGCGGCGGCAGTATCGGGATCGCGCAGCGGGCCGGCCCCGGCCTGCTGCCAGACTTTGACGACATGAATGTCCACCGCCGAGCGCGGCAGAACACGCCCGATGCCCTGCATCTCCTGCGGCATCGAGACAGCAACATTCGTGAGCGTGACCGGGCTGTAGAGGCAGAACGACGCGGCCTGCGTCTGCTCGGCGCAGGCCGAAACTGTGATGTCGGAGCCTGCCCCGGCGGGCGGCGGCAGCGACGACGGCAGCACGCGCTCAAACAGCGTGGCGGGCGTCCAGACCAGCACGGTCTTGTGCGCCGCTTTGATTGCTTCCTGGGCAAAGACCATTCGGTTGGAGCGGTCGAGGCCGGGCGGGGTCACGGTCAGGCGGAAGGCAACCCGCCCGCCGTGGGTGAGAGCCGGCTGGGTCGCCAGGCCGTAATTCACCGACGCCGTTTCATCCGGTGTCCCAATCACCTGCCACGCGCCAACATCGCTGAACGCGGTCCCGGCAATTGGTGCATCGCTGATCCCCTTGCCGGCGGCATCAAGCGTCACCCAGGCGACATCATCAACAATGAGAGTCGCCTGCCGGGCCGTCACGACATCAAGCGCCAGGCCGTTTGCCTGCGACCAGTCCGCCTGCGCGTCGTCTACCCCAGCGGGAACCTGGGCACCGGCGGGCAAGGCAAGGTCTAGAGTCTTCGGCAGCGGCGGCGCGGCCCGGAGCGTGAAGTTCGACTGGGGCAGGACCACTTCGCGCCAGCCGGTAAACGAGATCGGCACAGGCTGGGAGATCCATTCGTCGCGCGGCACGAGGTTTGCCGCCGGGGAGGCCGCCCGGTTAGGAGCAAGAACTCGCACCCGCAGATTGGCATGGCTGCCGTCGCCATGCACCCACAGGCGCAGGCCGTTGTTGGCTCCGGCGGCAGGCAGTCCGTCATGGACCAGCAGCGTTTGAACGGAAACAGATTTTCCCGAAACTTTGGGCGTCAGCGGCGTCATGGCCTTGACAGTTCCGGCAGCAGCAGGCGGAGACAAAAAAGCGGTGGTGGCAGCGAAAGTCAAAGCGGCGAATGAAAGCGCCATGCCGAAGTGGCAGGGACGTTGAAGGGTCAAGTGGGGTGTCCTCCTGAAGCGGGGTAGTACGGGAACAGAGCAAGCGAGTCGAGAGCCGACAGACAAATGAAAAGCCGGCAGAAATACGGGATACGCTACAGGGTAAGGAGACGGAGTTTGGCGGGGAAAAGTTCCCGTGCTGCAAGACAGGAGCAAACCCGGCGCGTCAAAAAGTCCGGCACTGGAAGTGCCGGGCTATTGGTAAATGAAAGTGTCGCCGACACTGAAGACGAGCCATTGGTCTTAGGCAATTAGCCGCTTCGGCTTTTACGCAACAGTAAAGCAACGCCTAAATATAGAATTCTTACTTGGCAGGCTTAGGGTCTAAATCCGAATACTCATGGCTGGTATATTGAACGCCGCCCAGAGCTATCTGCTTGTTGGTGTACGGGTCTGTGCCGATGAGATTGAACGAAGGCACAATTTGCCCGTAAACATGGGCCGCCGCGCCCGGCTCAGTCCAGATGATCGTTTGGTCCATGTTGTCGAAACAGTTCATGACCGACTGCTTGGATTGACTGCCGAAGCTATTTTGCAAATCAGTTGTTATGTCCGCCATTAGCAGCGCCGCAAGGGCGTTGCGGGCGCCGTCGTCAAGAGCTGCAACCGAAATGTGAGCCTTTGGCCCTAATTTTTTGACTTGCGGCAAGATTGCGGCAAGCAGGCGGCTCGCGGCTTCCTGTTTTATTCGATTGGGAATCATTCTACTCTTCATCTCCGCTTGCGAGCTTTGAAAAACGGCATACTCCTTTACTTTATCAGCAGGCAGACCATTAGGTGGGGTGGCCTCCAAGCCAGGCTCGGAATAAATGATTTCGCTGTCTGCAACTTGCAGGTGCAAGGTACGGTCAAACGAGGCCGGGACAGTCGCCCAAAGCGCAGCGTTTAGCTGTTTCAATTCCAGCGGCGCAGGGATGTACGGCGGCTCAAGCTGGGGACTTCCGCTTGGCGCTGCACCGTTTCGCAGGCCGTAAAGTGCGGCCAAAGCACTCATCACGTCTTTGGGTTTTGCGTATTTGAGGCCGAATGCCATGACAGGCTTCCCACTGATGGAGGAAGCGGCTAGCGGCTTCTGGCCGCCAATCGTGCCGAGCGTCGCCATCACCGAACCGAGTGTGGCCGGAGCTGTCGGTTGCGGTCCGCCGAACGCGGGTGAGGAAAGTGACGAAACTCCTGGCTGTTCTGAAAAGGCCACGCCGCTCGACAGTGATACATATTGAACTGACTTAGAGGTGCTTCCAGGAATTATCAAGAAAAGGCCAGGATAATTTTGTTCATCCCGCAACGTGATTGCGCCTTTGCCGGCACTATCTAAGTAACCGCTGGTTTCAGTAACTCTGTTGCTCGGCATCTGGATAATTGGGAACAAACACAAGCTAGTAACAATGTTTTTCTGATCAGGTAGCAGGTCGCCGTATCGCAGCATTTTGGACTGCGCGGCGGCCAGTTGAAGCGGCGAGAGGGAGGCGAAAAATCGAACGATAGCATCCTTCTCACCATCAGGACCATCCATGTAAGACGACTGCGCGAAGTGCGGGTTGAACGCATCCAACAGACCCGCAATGTGTTGGCCCGCCTGACTGCATTCTGCAAGAGTGACGCATGGCAAATCTTGCGGGAGCGAGTACCGCTTGGTCAGCACGAACACGCCGCTGACTCGCTGTACGTTGTAGTCATAGGCTGTCGCCAAAGCAGCAATCGCAGAACTAGCAGCAACTTCCGACCTCAGCTTAGAAGCAGCTAGAGTGTTCAAGCGCGGTTTCAGCGGCGTCCCTTCCGTGACAATGGTGATGTGTGCTTGATCGGAAATTGAATTCAGAGAATCTTGAAACACCGCTATCTGTGTGGGCGTCAGGGATATGAATCTACTGTTAGCCGTGGCGGTTGGAGGCACAAAAGCGACCTGTGTATGAGCAGGCAAAGAGCATCCGACTAGGCTTAGAACAACGACAACCCCTTGCAGAAGTGTCATCGGGTACGAATTGTTCATGGTATCACTATGCTGTCAAAAGAGTTTGATGGATGCTGTGAAGGTGCTATGGAGAGGGTTCTCACCCCCTCCATGCGGCTTAATTGGCGGAAGGGCTAGCACCCACAGTGATAGTCGCGCTGGACTTTGAAGTGACTGTGCCGGTGCCCCCATAGATATAAGCACCCGCGCCTGAAGAAGACAGCAAATCCAAAGTAGGGGTGAGACTGCTTCCCGCCGGAAAACGAAAGTGCGTAGTGCCAGGATTGACCGACGACGGAGAACGATCATAATAACCTGCGGTGGCATCCGCCTGAACGGTTGCAGAGCTTGTACTCGCTTGACCGGTAGCACTACCTGATGCCCCGGCTGTTCCTGGATCCAACTGCTGTTGCCATGAAGCAGAAGCGGAAGGAGTGATGTCAAGATAGAAATAAGATGTTTGTGGCCCCGTCCCAGTCCAGGCATATGTTACTGTTAGGCCGTAGTCGCCCTGAGCGGAGGGAGTAGTACTATTAGGACCGTCCCCTGTTGCAATCGCGGAAGCAGATGTTTGGGAACCGGTGGTTGCTTGCGATGAACCACCAGAACCGGAAACCGGAAAATTACTGATGCTATGGGCAGAAGCAGTTCCACTCTCAGATGTACTTGTGTATGGAGACCCCGAATCCGTCACTGACATCTTCATTTGCCACGCCCCTTGAGCAAACGAAACTTTCGGTTGGGCGGTAAGGAGCGTCATTCCCAAAGAGGCCAGAACAGCCGTCAAAACCTTTTTCAAAATATCATCCTCCACGATTGTTGTAGTGATGCTATTATAACAACATGGGGGGGGGGGGGGAAAGTCAATAGTAGAGCAAATTTGTTTTGTGTCAACAAAGAATACAATACAGCGGAAGCAAACATTGCGCTTACTTCCGCTGTAAGAGAAAAATATAAGACTTAGTGCTACTCCCCCACTTTATAGCTTGTCGCTGCCAAGTCATGGTTTGCCGAGTCCGTCGCGACAATGTCCCATTCCGTACCATAGCGGCGCAGAGTGTACGAGACATAAATCGTCTTCGCCGTGCCTAAATCCGTATTTGTGCTGTCGTCGCCGGCCTGGTCAAACGGAACCGTGCCGTTGCTGTCAGCCCCGGCGCCTGCATCGGACGCGCGGTAGACATGGGAGCCGAACGCGGTTACGTCGCCGTTCTTTGCCTTGCGAATGCGCGTAAAACTGAACGAAACCGTGTGCAGCTTATCCAATGCGTCGCGCGTGATCTGGGAGTAGTCGCTCGACGCGATCGAGTACGAATACTTGCCGCCGAGGAAGACGCTAACCCGTGTTTCGTTATTCCGCAGGTGCTTCCGCACGAGATCAATGTCGCTGTCAGTCCACGCATGGGCGATGTCGGCGAAGGCGGCCTGAAACGAATTGGCGGGGTAGGCATGTTCCAGGGCCGCTTTCGCCTGTGTGCCGCCTGCCTGCAATTCGTCTACCCGCTCCGGGGTCGCGACATAGTAGTTGTTCTGGTTGTACGTCGTCTGGTACACCGGCGTCGCAAACGGCAGGGACGGGGCGGCATACTCCGGCTGGTAATCATTTGCAACGACCACAACACTGGGGCTGTAGATGTACTGCGGGAATCCATCGTAGTTCGAGTACGCCGAGCGGTATTCGTGCCGCCCCCCGCCGTCGCTGCAATAATTGCCGTAGTAGTAGCCGCCGAGGAGCGCCGGGCCGCCTGTAATCGGTGCCTGCCCGAAGAACGCGCCGTTCGCGGGTCCCACCGGCGGCGTGAAGGCCCTGCCGGGAAGCGTGCCGCCCGTCGGATAATACGGCCCTTCGGGAATTGTCACCACCGGCCCATTGCTTGGGTAGTAGCCGTTGCCGTAATAGTTGTTGCCGTAGCCGTTACCAGAGTTGTTGGAGTTGTTGTTACTGCCGTTGCGCTGCCAGTAATTCTGGCCGTAAGTCGGCGGCTGAGTGTAAATTGGGGCGCGTCCATAAGTCACCGTAGAATTGTAATTCGGTGCGGCCTGCACCGGGGCCGGGCTGTAGGACGGGAAGCTTCCCCGAAGGATCGGCCCGGAACGCAGCATCATTGGGATGGACGGCTGGACTTGCACCGGCCGCTGCGGCATAGACTGCTGCGGCATGGGCCGCCCCTGCATGGTTGCGCCGGACCGCATAAAGCCGCCTACAAGCTGGGCGGACGCGCTCTGCGGCAGGGCAAACAGCGCCGCCAGTGTCCCAGCGGCGAGAGTAAACTGTACAGAATAAGAAGGTAGTTTCATAAGACAGGTTCTTTCTACAGAACACAGGCGAAAAAGCGCGGGCTACTTTTATAACGCCGTCAGCAAGCGGTTTGTTCCAAAGTGCTTCCCAACGTTACACCTCTGATTGTACCCATCCTGCGAGCAATCACGCGACCCTCAGTTCCACTTGGGACTTTCGGTAGACTGACTCGACTTCGCCGTGCCGCGCCCGGTACAGCCGCAGTGCCGCCGGACTGGCACACGGCCATTCTCCGGCGGGAAGCCTCGCCGTGTCCGAGAGCGTATTTTGCGGCCACACAAAGGAAAACAGCCCAAAGAGGTCCGTTGTGAGTGTGTCCGCGCCGGGGCGCACGAGAAACACTTCAACGAGGATGCCCGCCCACTCAAACGCCCGCTTGTGCGGGAACCGTTTGGCTTCAACTTCTTTGGCGCCGCTTTGGGTCCGCAGGAACTCTTCCAGCCGGTCAAAGCTCTGCGCCGGGTACAGCAGGTCAATGTCGCGGTGCGGCCTCGGCGGGCAAAGCCCTGTAAGTTCTTCCGCCCACCCGCCAAACAGCCACGTCTTCACGTCGGCGTCCGCCAGCATTTGGACAACTTCGGTGAGCAGTTTTAGGGAAGAATACGGCATGGTAATTGAACCGTGCATTTTAAGACCATGTGTTGAAACACACGGCTACACAGCGCGGACGCCACGAAACACCGCTTCGCGGGGTTAAGAATAAGACAATTCTGTTCTGAGTCCCGCGCCTTCCAGGTCTGCCAGTGCAGAAGCGGTACTTCGTAGCGTCTGCGCTGCGTAGCCGTGTCCTTTAGGACATGGCTTTAGCAGGCTTCTTTACATAACTACTAGCCAGCGAGCTACGCAGGCACAGCAGCAAATAAGTCCAAGCCAAATCTGAGACAACGTCTAACGGCAGAACACGGGCAGCTTTTTCCGCCGCATCATAAAGGTTCACCAGCATCAAACCACCCAGCAGAAGCGACCAGAAACCGCTCCAAAATGGCCGACGCAAATCGAAGGCGAACAGCGAAAGTCCGCCTCGGTAGGAGCGTGGTCATTGTGCCTAGTTCCCCAGCAGGCGCGAGTCTAGCTCTTCGGACACGGCTTCGGCCAGCGGGGCGTAGAGGCAGACAGTGCGCTCGTAGAGGGCCAGCAGCTCGGCCAGGGAAAGGCGGCGGAGCAGGCGGCGGCAGACGGCAGGGTCACACAGAAGCATGGGATGAGTCTTTCTCCGTAAGGTCGCGGGACAGGTCCTCGGACGGGCGGCGAGCAGCAGAGCGGCGGGACAGACGCCACGCCCAGCCGTCCATCCAAATATCGAACGCGGCGTAAAAGAGCCACAGCAAGGCACCAAACAGAAAAATGAGGCCGGCAAGCACAGGACGCTGGAACACCTGAACGGTGGTCGCCAGCAGGTCGGACACACGCGCGGCGCTGACAAGGTCCCACGAGTTAAACCGTCCCTGCATCAAACCGAGGTACACGCCCAGGGCGCACAGCGGGAAGATCAAAGGCCGCAGGAGAGCGCCGAGGCGGCCGAGACGCGGGCGGGTCAGCCGGTCCAGCGGCCAAACAGCCAGAAAGAACGCCAGCAGGCCCGCGCCGCTGTAAACGAGGTAAGAAGCGGTCACGAGAAAAAAGTCCAGCCGCCCATCGCCGCTTTGGTGCACCTGCGCGTACAGATGGCTCTCGGTCAGCGTCTCGAAATAGTGCCGCCATTCGGTCAGCAGGTAGCAGGAGTTCGGCAGGAACGCCAGCCAAACCCCGGCCAGCGGCCCCCAAAGCAGCCACTGCACAGTTCCTGTCTGCTGCCGCTCGCGGCGGACGCCTCGCGCAATCCAGAAGGCCAGCAGAACCGGGACAACCGCAAGAAACAGGTTCCAGAGGATACTAGGGAGGGGACGCATCATCCGCTCTGCCCTGCCGTCTGTACAATCCGCTCCAGCGAACCAAGATAAGCATGGAACGCCGTCCGGCCTGCTTCCGTCGGCGCATAGGTCGTGTGCGGCTTTTTGCGGACAAACTCTTTCGCGCTCACCACATACCCGGCTTCTTCCAGCTTCGACAGATGGATGGACAGGTTGCCGTCGGTGACCGAAAGCGTTTCTTTCAGAAAGCGGAAGTCGGCGTCGCCCCGCGCCATCAGCGCAGACATGATGCCGAGCCGCACCTTTTGGTGGATCACCTCGTCAAGCGATTCGAGTGACTCCACCAATGCCGCATATCCGGTTTGGATCACTGCCGCCATAAAAGTTACCAGCCGTGCTTTCGGCCCATCAGCACCCCGTACACAATATGGAAGCCGCCGAAGGTCAGCCCCATCATGAAAAGCTGAAGCTGGGTTGGCAGCAAAAGCGTGACCGCCCCCGCCAGCACAAACGCCGCGCCGAGGTAGGAAACGGGCCGGACCGAAAAGAGGCCGACCGCGCAGATCGCCAGGCCGTAAGTCAGCATCCAGATGCCCCAAACCAGCGCGGCGAGGCCATGCAGGGCAAAAAACGAGGTCAGCGCAAGCGCGGCGACAAATGCCGGCAGGGCCGCGACAATGATATGCGCCCCCAGCGGCGACGCGATCCGCTTGCCGATATGCCGTGCCCGGCGCTTGTTGCAGGCAAATTCAATCCCCACCGCCAGCGCCAGCTCCCACAGCCACAGCAGGCCCAGCTCAGGATACACCGACGGCACGGAGAGGTGGGCATCATGGCGGGCATGCAGAATACGGGAAGTCGCCACAACGCTGACAATCGCCGACAGGCCGATCAGAACACCCGACAAACCCGACAAAGTCGAGTATTTGGTTGAGCGTTCCATTGTCTGCCGGATCACCCGCAGGTTTTCACGGGCTTCTTCCAGCGGGGCGAGCAGTGCGGGCATGGGCAAGTTCCTCAGAAATATACTTTAGAAATATACTTTACAAAACAAAGTGCTTTATATGAAGTGCAGTATAGCACGAGGTTCAGGAGATGTCAAGTAAAATAATAAAGCCCGGTACAAAAGTACCGGGCTATGTCCTTTTCAAATTGCGTCAGCCGAGATAGTCCGGCGGATAGACAATCTGCCCGTACTTTGCTGCGGTCTCGGTCATTCGCTTTTGCTCCTCCGGCCCTAGCACAGGCGGGGGAAGCAAATCGCCGGGCGCGACCGGCTTACCGATAGCCTGAAAGGACTCTTCGAGTCCGGCAGGCACAACAACGCAGAGCAGATGCGCGTTTTGGTCGGTTTCGTTCTTGAAGTCGTGCACGACGCCCCCTTTCGGGATGTTTACAAACGAGCCTTTTGTGGCTGTAAACGTCTGCTCCAGCGTTTTGACGATGACTTCGCCTTCTATGACATAAAACGACTCTTGAAAGCCGACATGGGAATGCGGGCCGGGACCGCCCTTCGGCGGGATGAGCATATCAATAGACGCATACGCGCCACCGGTCTGCTCGCCGGTAATCAATATCCGGTAAGTGTCGCCGACGACCGACAGCGTCTCGCCGTCCTGCGGCGCGTCGGTCGTAAGATGAGGGATGGAACTGTTCATTGCGTGTTTTCTCCCTGAAACCCATTGTCCAGACAGCGGCGCAAAAATGCACCGATATTGTCGAGCGCCGGCTCGGCGGCAGCGAGTATGCCGAGGCTGGCCGGAAAAACATGCGGCATTCCCTCCCAGACATGAACCTCAGCGCGGACGCCTTCCGCCGCCGCCTTTTCCCCGTAACACCGCGAATCGTCAAGCAAGACTTCGGTGTCCCCAACATGGAGGAGAATTGGCGGAAAGCCGTTCAAATCGCCGAACAGGGGCGAGACGCGCGGATCGCGTGGGTCATGCGAACCCAGGTACAGATGCGCCATATCCGCAAGCGAGGCTTTTGTTAACATCAGGTCCGCCTCGGCGCGTGTTTCCAGGCTTGCGCCGCTGAGCGACAGGTCTGTCCAGGGCGACATCACCGCTGCCCCTTTCGGCATCACGCCGGAGCCGTCCTGCGCCGAAGCGGCAGCCGCCGCCAAAGTCGCGAGGGCCAGACCACCGCCTGCCGAATCCCCGGCGAGGGCGATCTCCGTAAAGCCTAAATCGGCTAAACCGCGATAAGCGGCATCGGCGTCATCCACCGCGCCGGGAAACGGATGCTCCGGGGCAAGGCGATACTCGGCGACAAACACGGCAGTCCCCGCCCGCGTGGCGATCTGCCCGGCAAAGTGCCGGTACGCCTGCGCCGACCCGGCCACATAAGCACCGCCATGAAGATACAAAATGGCCGCGTTCTCCTGCGCGGCGGCAGGCCGGCACCAGTAGCCCCAGACGCCGCCGACATTCGCGGCCTCGTAAGTCACGCTGGCAGCCGCAGGCGTCTGCTCCACCATGCTATCGAAAGGAACACGCACGTCCGGCCCTAAATGCCCTTTCATGGGCGCGGCGGCCTGACGCATCTTTTCAAGAGTCTCTCGGTCTTCCTCTTGAAGCGGGTGAGTGATGATGTTCATGGATTAGCCTTTCGCGGGGCTTGCCCAGCCGTGTCCGCGCAGATACGCTGCAAAGCTTTCCGGCTCGCCGAATTCCGCCTTCAGCGCCGCCAGGTCGGTGTCATAGCCGACATTCTCAAACCAGCGGTACATGATCGTCAACTCTTTACCGGCCTGCTGCTCGAATTCATCAAACGAAATCTGCCGGTAGGCGACAGGCTTGCCCATTACCTCATTGAAAGCCGCCGCCATTTCGGTCATGGTCATGTTGACGCTCGCGACTTCGACCGCGCGGCCCAGAAAGTCTTGCGGATGCTCAAAAACATCGGCGACCATTTTCCCGTAATCTTCTTCCGACAACTGCATCAGCTTTGTGTCGGGGGAAAGCGGCTGCGGGAGCATTCCCTGTTCAATCGCCGGACGCATTCCGTTGTAGTTGAAAAAGAAGGCCACGGGACGCATGATGGTGTGCGGAATGCCAATGGTCCGAATATGTTCTTCAATCTGAAACTTGCTGTCAAAGTGCGGGATGCCGGTCCGGCGCTCGGCGCTGCCGACCGAGCTGTAAACAAAGTGCGAGACGCCCGCCGCCTTTGCCGCGTCTGCCAGGATCACGCCCTGCTTTACTTCTACATTCAAGTCGCTTTGAATGCCCTGCACGGAAAAGACGCCGTCAACGCCTTGCAGGACGCGGTCGAGCGAAGCACGGTCGTCTAAGTCGCCTTCCACAAGCTCCGCGCCAGCCTGCTTCAGCGCCTGCGCTTTGGGATCGTTTGTGTTCCGCACCATTGTACGGACTGTGAAAAGGCCGCGCTTCAGCAGGTGGCGCAGAACCGCGCCGCCCTGGTTGCCGGTGGCCCCGGTAATGAGGATAATCTGTGATTTGTCCATTGTGTCTTCTTTCCACTCGCCGAAAGTGAGGAAAGTCTACCTCTGCGGGTATATGCAGAACAAGACGAATTTTAGCATGAACCGATAGCCTCACGGCTATCAATTAGAGAACTTCCAATGGATTTACTACAGCTCAACCAGTTCCGAGTTCTCGCGCGGGTGCAGCACATGACCCATGCCGCCGAGGAGCTTTATATCGCCCAGCCGTCGCTTTCGAAGACAATCAAGAACTTGGAGCAGGAAGTCGGGGCGCCGCTGTTCGACCGGATTGGCCGGCAGATCCGGCTGAACCGTGCCGGCGAGATTTTCTTGGCACGGGTCAACCAGGCATTTTTTGCGCTGGACGAAGGCAAGCGGGAAGTGCAGGACATGGCCCGGCAAGACCGTGGGGAAGTGACACTTGCAGCGGCGGCGCTGCACTGGCTGCCGGAGCCGCTCAAAGAGTTTCAGGCGCAGTGCCCGGAGATCCAATTTCGGCTGCTTCAGCGGTCATCCCCGGAAATGCGGCGTCTGCTCCAGAATGGGGAAATTGACTTTGCCTTCGTGCCGTCGCCGGGCGATACCCTCGAAGCACAGTGGCAGCATTTAGTGACGGCGGAGATTTTGCTTCTTGTCCCCAGCGGCCATAAACTGGCCGAACGGAAAAGCGTCTCGGTGCGTGAAGCGGCGGCAGAAGGGGTGGTCATCGGTCGGCCAGGGGACATTGTGCGCGAGATCATAGAGAATGCCTGCCGGGAAGCGGGAGCCGTGCTTCAAGTTGTCTGCGAGGCCGACGAGCCGGCGGCGACCCGCGACTTTGTGAAATCGGGGATGGGCGTAGCATTCATCCCGGCACTCATGAAACGGCAGCAGGGCGGGGACGGCCTCGCCTGGGTTCCGCTTACTGATCCTCCCTGCCGCATCACGCTTGGCCTTGCCTGGAATGACGCGCATTATCTATCCGGCGCGGCCCGCGCCTTTCAAGAGTTTGTCGCCGGGTACTTCGTGCCTGGCCGCAGCTTAACCGGCGAGGCGCGGAAATAGCGCCAGCGCGTTGCCGCTCATGGCTTGGGCGCGTAAGTCTCCGGCAAGAAGCGGCGTCTCATCGAGCTTTTTGGCGAGCGCGACGCAGCCTTCAGCCGGGGTGAACGGCCAGTCGCTGCCATAGAGCAGGTGGTCGGTCCGGGCAATTTGCAGCAGCGCACCCAGAAGCTCCGGCAGGGGTGCGCCTGCAAGGTCATAGTACAGCTTCGCCATTTCGCCCTTGAAGTTCGCGGCTGCCGTCTCCTTCGCCGTAGTGCCTTGAAGCAAAGCCTTCTGCGACTCAATCCGGCTGGCAAGCACCGGCAGCGCCGCGCCCGCGTGAGGGACGACAATCCGCAAATCGGGGTAACGCTGGGTGACGCCTGACAGGATCATGTTGGACACAGTGCGCGTGGTCTCGAACATAAACTCCAGGATCGGGCGCGGGTAGCCGAGGGCCAAAGTCTGGCAGCAGGGGCAGGAGGGCGAAGTCGGATGGATAAACAGCACCGCTTTTCGGGCGTTCAGTGCCTGATACAGCGGCTCCAAGTGCGCGTCGCCGAGGTAAACGCCGTGGTGGTTGCTTTCGACCGCGACCCCGTCCGCACCTAGCTCGTCTAAGGCGCGGGTCGCCTCCGCAATCGCGCCGCCGACATCCGGCAGCGGCGTAATCGCAAAGAAGCCGAAGCGGCCTGGGTTCTCGCGCTTTAGCCGCGCCCCTTCGTCGTTGATGCGGCGCGAGAGGGCGCGTGCAGCGGCCTCATCCCCGAAGTAAACACCGGGGGACGAAATGGACAGCAGCGCGGTCTGCACGCCAAGCGTGTTCATCGTTTCGAGCGCGGCGGCTTCACTCCATTCGGGAATTCTCGGCATCCCGTCAGGCTGAGAATGGCCGTTCTCATTGAGCGCCTGCCGGTAAAAGTCAGGCAGGTAATGGGCGTGAACATCAATGCGCGGTTGGGTCATGGTGATGCTCTATTCCCAAGACGCAGGCCGAAAAAACAAACACCCAGCGCCAAGTGGCGCTGGGTGTTTGTGGGTCATAAACCGTCGTACTGGGAATAGCCACGTCCTTCGTCGCTCCAATAGTCTTTCGGCTCGTCTACTGTGTAAGTGATTTTTGTAATCGCTTTGATGTTTTTCAGACCCAGCTTCATCGGCACAATCAGCCGCAAAGGTGCGCCGTGTTCGACGGTCAGCGGGACAAGCTGCCGGCTGGCGTCGTTCTGGTGGGTCGCGAGAAGCGCCTGCGGATGATGGGCGGTTCCCATGTCAATAGAGACGTAGTACGGGTCGGAGTTGCCGTCGAAGTCCAGATTGACCGACGAGTCGAGCCGCGCCCACTTCGCGCCGGGCATCGGCGGGTAAGCTTCTAAGAAGTCGGCGAAGCGCAGGCCGCCCCAGCCGGCAATCATGCTCCATCCTTCGACGCAGACGAGGCGCGTCACCTGATCGTGCCGCCCGCCGAAGCGGGCGACAAGGCTCTGAATGTTCTGCGCCGTGAGCTTCTCGACTTTGCCCGATGCCAGCCCAACGACCGTCAGATGCCAGTCGGGGATGTATGCCGGGTCGGGCGTCTGGCCGTCATAGTTGTTCCGAAGCTCAGTCGCCGCCCGCGACAAGTCATACGTCGGCACGGCGCGGGTCGGCGAAAACAGGGCTTCGGCGACATCATCATCAAACTTCAGCGTTCGGTCCAGCAGCTTCGCCTTGCGGGTCGTCGCCGCAACCGGCTTTAAGTGCAGGCGGGCGCGGGTCTCGTCGGGCAGCAGCCACAGGAAGCCGAAGGCCGCTGCCGCAATGCCGCCGCCGTACAGCAAGAAGTCACGCCGCGACTGGCTCTTGAGCGCCGACACCGGCACACGGACAGGCTCAAGCTCACGCGGGGCGATCTTGTCGGCGATCAGCGGCCCTTTGACGGGAGCCGCCGGCACAGCGTCGGCCTTTGCTCCGGCATCGGGAGCGCTGTCGTCTTTGAGGCCGGGGAACTGCGAGGCTTCCACCTTAGCAGCCTGGACGCTGTCGTCTTGGAGGCCGGGAAACTGGCTTTCTTCCTGCGGTTTGTCTAGTTTATAATCATCTGCCATGTTATTGTTTAACCGGCAGAGGCAGGGGAAAGTTCCATAAGAACCCCTCCCGCTCGTTCCTGGCACTTGCGGCATCCTGCCTCAGTGTCGCTCCCTCAGCACTGGCTCCCTGGAAGGCCCCTGTTAGGGAAGGGCTTCGGATTATGTTACGAGGCTTTGCATCTTGGCGAGAGGCAGAGCCATTT